>Ga0209223_10000277_pt1 | contig 58353 bp, 50 predicted proteins | sample COG_06_FD_184750 | JGI IMG/M metagenome (GOLD analysis project Ga0209223, IMG submission 184750) | Pelagic Microbial community sample from North Sea - COGITO 998_met_06 (SPAdes) (version 2) | ecosystem: Environmental > Aquatic > Marine > Neritic zone/Coastal water | place: Helgoland, sampling... | reverse complement strand
TTGGTAACTACAAACATCTAATAAGCCTGTATCAAATTCACCTGATAATATTCGATCTTCATTATCCATAAAAATTTGCACAGCTTCTTCAATCAATGTCCCAACTGCCAAAGCTCTTAAATAACTAACTCGGTCTTGAGTAGTTTTTAAGGCATTATATTTCTTGGTGTTTATGGTGTTTTTTACGAGCTTGATTAAATATTCTAAAGCATACTCTTCTTCAATTAAACCTAGATTAATTCCATCTTCAAAATCAATAATTGTATAACAAATATCATCAGCAGCCTCAACTAAATATGCCAATGGATGTCTAGCATACCTTTTTTCGTCTTTATCTCTAACTAATAATCCTAATTCATCAGCAATTGCCGAAAATGTTTCAACTTCACTCTGAAAAAAACCATATTTTTTATCTGCAATATGAGATGTTGGCTTTTTAGGCAAAGAGGCTTTTGGGTATTTCATAAACGCACCTAGAGTGGCATAACTTAATCTTAATCCACCTTCGCGACCTTCGCGACTTTCGGTTAAGATTTTAAAACCATTGGCATTACCTTCAAAATCACAAAAATCTTGATATTCTTTTTCTGATAATTCTTTCTTTAAATGTTGTCCTTGACCTTCCTTAAAATAAGCACCTATCGCCTTTTCTCCCGAATGTCCAAATGGTGGATTTCCAATATCGTGAGCCAATGCAGCTGCAGCCACAATAGCTCCAAAATCATTAAACTGGTACCCATGAATATTTTTTAGATGCGGATGTTTTTTTAATAATTGCTTACCAACTTGGCGTCCTAAAGAGCGTCCAACAACACTAACCTCCAAACTATGCGTTAATCTTGTGTGTACGAAATCTGTTTTCGATAAAGGAACGACTTGTGTTTTATCCTGAAGACTTCTAAACTCAGAAGAAAAAATAATACGATCATAGTCTACTTCAAAACCCAAACGTGTTTCGTCTTGTTCTTTTCGTAAACGTTTGTTTGTGTCTCCAAAGCGCTTTAATGAAAGTAGTTGTTCCCAATTCATAGATGTTATTTTAAGCAAAGCCACAAGATATATAAATTGGCAAAAAAGAACTTGAGCAAAATCATAAATCTACTAACAATTTTAATGTTACCAAATTGTTTTCTATTTGTAACTGTTGTTAATATTCGCATAACTTTTCGATAACCTTTTTATTACCAATCATTAATTTTTGATTAACCTTAAAACTACAAATGCGACGTTTCTTTGCACCATCAATTTAAATAACTGATGAGACAAATTACAATACTATTTATATTATTACTATCTGTATTTTCTAATGCACAAGAAACAGGTTCTGTTTCTGGAAAATTAATCGACAAAGAATACAATAACGAGCCACTACCTTTTGCAAACGTTTTAATAAAAGGTACAACTACTGGTGTTACTTCTGATATTGACGGCTTATACAAAATCGAAAATCTTAACCCAGGTACTTATACCTTCCAATTTAGTTTTGTAGGATATGAAACTATTGAAAAACAAGTTGAAGTTATTGCTGGACAAGACACTAAGTTAGATGTTATCATGTTTGCAAGTGCAGCTTCATTAGACGAAGTTGTTATCAAAACAACAGCAAAAAAAGAAACTGAAGCCGCTTTGTTATTGGATCAGAAGAAAGCAACAGAAATAAAACAAAGTATTGGCTCTCAAGAATTATCTAGAAAAGGTGTTAGCGATGCAGCTGGTGCCGTTGCAAAAATTTCAGGTGTATCCAAACAAGAAGGTTCAAGTAATGTATATGTTAGAGGTTTAGGTGATAGATACCTAAATACAACATTAAACGGCCTTTCTTTACCGTCAAATGATGTAAACAAAAAGAATATTGATTTAGATCTTTTCTCTTCTGATATCATTGAAAATGTTTCGATTAGTAAAGCATATTCTTCAAAATTTTTCGGAGACTTTTCTGCTGGTAACGTAGATGTAACATCAAAAGATTACAAAGGAAATGGTTTCTTTGATTTTTATGTAGGTTCTTCTGTAAACTCTAACTCAATTGATAAATCCTTTGTTAAGAGCGAAGGCACAAGCTATTTTGGTTATTACAATAGATATGACAATAACCCATTTGCCGTTATTTTATCTCATGGTTTTGATCCAGCAAACGCAGCTACACCAATAGATATTAATTTTGGGGGTTCTTTTGGCAAATCATTTGATTTTGAAAATGGATCTAGACTTAGTTTTTATGGGACAGGTTCTTTCGAAAATGGGTTTGAATATCGTAGAGGTTCTAACGTAGATTATACAAATGTTGAAAAGAAAGCATTTGAAGATGCTGAAGAGTTTGAGTACTCTACAAAAACTACAGGTATGGTATCGGCTAATTATAAGCTTGATAATACACACTCTTTCAAATTTAACTCTCTTTTTATAAATAGTTCTTCAGATAGAGTAGGTTATTTTGGTATTGATGGTAGTGGTAGAAACCGTGATGCAATTTTAGATACCGACCAAGGTTTCTATCAAATGAATGTTCAGTTTAACCAAAACTTAATTTACGTCAACCAATTATTAGGCCGACATAGATTTGAAGAATGGGATATTGATTGGGGATTTGGCTACAACGTTGTTAATGCACACGAACCAGACCGTAAACGTATAAGTATAGAAAATTATCAGTTTGCTTTGGATAATGATACTTCTACAAATCCATCTTTTTACAGTAATGTTGTTTTTGACAACCAACGTTATTTCCAAGATATCAACGATGAAGAATATAATAGTCGTTTTAATGTATCCTATGAGCCTAGCGAAACCTTTAAATTAAATTTTGGTTTTAGCGGTAGAGCTAAAGAGCGTAATTTTGAAAATATAAGATTTGGTTATGATATCACTAACCCAAACACACCTGTAAGTGATGTTAATAATTTCAACTCTATATTTACTTTAAATAACTTAACCCTAAATCCTGGCTCTGGCGGCTTGTATGATATACAAGTTATTAATCCAATTCCTGGCCAAAGTAACACTAACAGACCTGGTTTACCAGAAAACACCTATAACGGTAACTTAGATATTTTTGCTTCATATGCCAATGCAGAAATTAAATCAAAAGATGAAAAATGGTTAATTGTTCCTGGTGTACGTTTTGAATTAATAGATCAAGAAATTGCTTACGACGTAATAAACTTAGGTCAATTAGGTAATAGTTCTGTTGAAGCTGAAGAAACTGTATTCTTACCTAGTTTAAGTATAAAATATGCATTAAACGATGACCAGAACTTACGATTCTCGGCAAGTCAAACAATATCTCTTCCTGAATTTAAAGAAGTTGCTCCATTTGTTTACGAAAGTATTTCCCAAAGAATTGGTGGTAACCCAGATTTATTAGGTCGTCAATCAGGTAGTAATATTCAATATACTAATGTAAATGATGCTTCATATTCTGAAATTTTAAATTTTGATTTAAAGTATGAGTGGTTTATGAGTAAATCTGAAATCATTTCTATAGGTGGTTTCTATAAAAGAATCAGTGACCCTGTCAATCAAGTAGTTGCTTTTGATGCAACAGGAACACAGCGTTTCTTTAGAACCGGTGAAAAAGCTGAAGTATTTGGAATAGAAGCTGAAATAAGAAAAAATATATTAGTAGATGAAGATGATAACTCAAAATTAGCTGTAGGTCTTAACGCAACTTATATGTACACAAATCAAGACTTATATAACTCTATTATTGGTACATATAGTGTAAGCTTTAATACAGACGAAGAAGAACTACAAGGTGCATCACCTTTTTTAATCAATGCCGATGTAAGCTACTCTCCAACAATTGGAAACTTTAAACCATCTGCCAACTTAGTATTTTCTTACTTCGCAGATAGAATTGACGCATTGGGTTCTGGACAGCTAGGTAATGTAATAGAAAAAGGTATACCAACTTTAGACTTTATTCTTAAAGGAAAACTTACTGAAAATTTGGAATTAAGTGTTGGTATTCAAAACCTATTAAATCCAACTGTTCAATACTTAAGAGAAGGCACATCGATTGGAGATGTATTAGTGACTTCTCCAAATGGTAAAGACGTTACCGATTATAAACTCGGAATCAATTCAGGCTTTAGCCTTAAATATAAATTTTAAAACAACTATTCTTAAAAATTAAATACCAAAACAATGAAACGTAATCTATTATCTTGTTTAGCAATTGCAGGTCTTTTGTTAAGCTCATGTACTACAGACGACACTGCCGATATCGTAATTAACGACAATAGTGTAACAAACAACAATGGTGGTGGTTCTAATCCAACTGACCCACAAACAATTTTCCTATCAGGGACATTTACTGAAGATTTAACTTTAGATGCAAATAATACTTACAAGCTTAATGGTTCTTTAATCATGAGTGCTGGGACAACACTAACAATACCTGCAGGTATGACTATTGAAGCTTTAGCTGCTGGTTCAGATGTTTACATTGCTATCTCAAAAGGTGCAAAAATAAATGCAAACGGAACAGTGGATAATCCTATCGTATTAACTTCTGATGCTTCTGCACCACAAGCTGGTGATTGGGGTGGACTTATTTTATTAGGTGATGCACCAATTAATTCTGTAACAGGAACTGCAACTGCAACTTCAGAAATCGCTGGCTTACCATATGGTGGAACTAATGCTGCTGATGATTCAGGAATCATTAGATACATGAGAGTTCAGTATTCTGGTGGTTCAGCTGATGGGCAGTCAGAAAATAACGGTATATCTTTTTATGGTGTTGGTAACACAACTATTGTTCAATACATTCAAGTTTTTGAAGGAAAAGATGATGGTGTAGAATTCTTTGGAGGAACAGTAAATGTAGATTTCGTTTCTGTAGTTAACTCACAAGATGATTCTATCGACTGGACAGAAGGTTACTCAGGTATAATTACTAATGCTCACGTACAGCATGGTGCAGAGCATGATAAAGGTATTGAAGCAGATGGTTACAATACAGATATCGGAAATAACTCTAGTCCAATATTCTGGTCAAAACCAACTGTAACAAACTTAACAATAGTTGGTAACGGTTCAGGTACAGGTAATGAAGCAATAAGACTTAGAGCTGGTACACAAGGAATCTTTACAAACGTTCTTTTAGAAGGTTTTGCAGAAGGCTTTGATTTAGATGGTGATGCTGGAGCAATGAGCGATAACCCAACAGGAACAGGGGTTTTAAATGGAGACTTAGGCGTTACTGATGTAACTTTTACAGATGTTACTTTACAAGTTAAAAATGATACTGGTGAAACTTTCGCAGATTCAGATTTCATATCTGGAATTGGAAATGCTACTGGTACTGATTTTGCAACTTGGGGTGCAACTTGGACCGTAGGAAACTAATTGAGTTAGACTTTTCTATTAATAAAAAAGCATCCCAAGTGGGATGCTTTTTTATTCTATATATGGACTACATCATTATTTGTTGTTTGCCACTACTGTAGTCTTGTTTGTCCATTCACTTACACTTGCTACAGCATTATTAGAATAGTCAACTTCCTTTAAGTTATTGTTTTCCCAGTAAAACCATTTACCGACTTTCTTTCCTTCGTCATATTTAGCTGAAACAATTTTGTTTCCTTCTTGGCAATAGCTATACCATTCACCTTGGAGCTTTCCTTCTTTTGTATAAAAACCTGTCTGACTCACTTGTCCATTGTCATGAAAATAAGTAACCTCTATAAGGTTTGTTTCTTCGTTAAGTGTTAAGGTTCTGTCTTTTTGTGCATAAGAGAATGCTACACAAAATAGTAGGGCTACTATAAATATCTTTTTCATATCAATCTGGGTTTATTAATTATTACATAACAAACATAACATTAATTTTACATTAAAACAAGATTTACGTAACCTTAAATTAACATTAGGTATTTAAATATTTGATTATTAACGATTTATAATGTTACCAAAAAGACGTGTTACAACTTTTTAAACTGTAATTAATTATTATACTTTTGATTATTGCTTTCTGAAAATGAAAAACAAACTACTTATCCTATCTTTAGTTTTCTCTTTTTATTCGTGCTTGGTTATAAGTCAAACTAAAAATGAAAAAGAGGAGCGTATTAAGCTTTCTGAACTACCAAGTAGTGTTAGAGAAATTGTAGGTACACTACCAAAAAAAATCAAACGCTTAAAGTTTTATAAAGAAACAGATGGTCGTAAAAATAGTTTTGAAATTAAACTGAAATACCAAAAAAATAGCTACAGTATTGAGTTTTCAGAGTATGGTGAGTTAGAGGATATTGAAGTCCTTTCAAAACTCAAGGCCATTGATATAGACGCGAGAATCAAGATAAAGCGGTATTTTGAGAATTCATTTTCTAAGCACAAGCTCATAAAAATACAGAAACAATATCTGCCCAAATCAGACACTGAAACTTCAGTATTTGTAGAAGGAATACTTTCAAAAAAAATCATATCGCCAAGCAATTTTGAAATTATTGCAGAAATAACAACTCCGGACAAAAGAGAACTAAGAGAATTCACTTTTAATCATATTGGTGTTTTTCAGAGCTTTAGAGTTGTTAATCCGTCAACCTATGATTATGTCTTATACTAAGTTACTTGTAATATTTCTGTGCTTTTTGTTTTTCTATGAAGTAAGAGCTCAGGAAAATTTTGAAAGTCTTGGAGAGACGGCTTTCTCTGTAAATCATAAGGTTTCTGATAATTATAAAACTAATTTTGCCTTACGTTCACGTTACTTTTTATATAAAGACAAAAATTTAGATTTTGAAAATAGGCAAATAGATGTTGTTCACTTTTCGACCTTAAATCTTAATTACAATCACAGCATTAGCTTAGGTGTTCAATATAGAAATAGAGCATCCATCGATGGTGGAAGTAACGAATTAAGGCTTACGCAGCAGTTTAACTATACAAAAAGAAATGAAGCTTTGCGTTTTGGGCATCGTTTTAGATTTGAACAACGAATCCTATCAGATTTAACTATTCTACGCTCACGTTATCGATTTGCGCTAGACTTACCACTTAATGGTGTTAAACTAGATGTTGGCGAGGCTTATTTAGTGTTATCTATGGAAGCGCTACTCAGTCAAGGCAAAATAATAAAACCCGAATTAGACTATAGAACAACAGGAAATATCGGTTGGGTAATTTCAAAAAAATCAAAGTTACAATTTGGATTAGAGTACCGTTTTGAAGCTTTTAATATAGCAACTGAACATCGACTTTTTATCCTAAGTTCTTTTATTTTAAAGGTCTAAAATAACGTTTAGATAACTTTGAATTAAAAATATTTGAGCTATTTTGCATACAATTTTTTATCATTAGGCATACATGGACAACCTATACATATACATGCTAGCAGCACTAGCATTTTTAGCCATTGCAGATTTAGTCGTTGGTGTTAGTAATGATGCTGTAAACTTCTTGAATTCAGCTATTGGATCTAAAGCCGTTTCCTTTAAAACTATTATGATTGTTGCTAGTATTGGTGTTGCCGTAGGTGCAATGACATCTAGTGGTATGATGGAAGTAGCCAGGAAAGGTATTTTTAATCCAGGAGAATTCATGTTCGATGAAATCATGATCATTTTTATGGCAGTCATGATTACGGATATTCTGCTTCTGGACTTTTTTAATACACTTGGACTACCAACTTCTACAACAGTTTCTATAGTTTTTGAACTACTTGGAGCATCTGTTGCAGTTGCTCTCATAAAAATATACAGCTCAGATAGTGGTCAGACAATTACCGATTTGACAAACTATATAAACAACTCAAAAGCTATTGAAATTATTCTTGGGATATTGCTCTCTGTTGTCGTTGCATTTACAATAGGAGCTCTTGTACAATATGTATCAAGGATTTTATTATCCTTTAAGTTTGAAGAAAAACCAATTTTTTATAGTGCGGTTTTTAGTGGTATTGCTGTGACTTCAATCATGTATTTTATAATCGTAAAAGGTTTGAAAAACGCAACCTTTATGCCGCCATCAGTTAAAGAATTTCTGAATACTAATCCTATCGGATTTGTAATTATAAGCTTTTTGGTGTTTACTATTCTATCCTATTTAGCAGTGAAATTATTCAATGCAAAAATTTATGCTATAATTATTGTCGTCGGAACATTTGCTTTGGCAGTAGCCTTTGCCGGTAATGACCTTGTCAATTTTATTGGTGTGCCAATTGCAGCATATAACTCATATGAAGTTTGGTCTATTAGTGGTGTAAACCCTTCAGATTTGGCCATGGTTTCTTTGAGCGAACCTGTACAGACACAACCTTATCTTTTATTGATAGCTGGTTTGATAATGGTACTAACACTTTGGTTTTCGAGTAAAGCTAAAGCAGTCGTTAAAACCTCTGTTGATTTGGCCAGACAAGATGAAGGAAAAGAACGTTTTAAACCTAATTTCCTTTCACGAAATATTGTTAGATTAACCATAGGCTTATCAAATAGTGTAAACTCCCTTTTACCAGCATCATATAGACAATGGACAGACAAACAATTTATAAAGCCTGTAGCAAAAGTGAGCCCACAAGAAGCGCCAGCTTTTGATTTGGTCAGAGCAGCAGTAAATCTAATGGTTGCTAGTGTCTTGATTTCAATAGCTACTGGGATGAAATTACCACTATCTACAACCTACGTAACCTTTATGGTAACTATGGGTACATCACTTGCAGATCGTGCTTGGGGAACCGAAAGTGCTGTATATCGTGTTGCTGGTGTATTAAATGTTATTGGCGGTTGGTTTTTTACCGCTTTTAGCGCATTTGTAGCAGCATCAATTATGGCAGTTATCTTATATTATGGAAAAGGCTATGCACTTACTGCTTTAATTGTTTTAGCAATAGTATTACTAACTAAAAATTATCTCTCACATAGAAAAAGTAATAAAGTTCTAAAAGAAGAAGACCAACTTCAAAAGTCCGAAAGTAGCTCAACACAAGGTGTAATTCATGAGAGTGCAGCAACTATTGGTAAAGTTGTTAAACGAGGAAATAGAATATATACATCGGCTATAAATGGTCTGGCAACCCAAAATTTAGCAGTGCTCAAAAAGAATAAAAAACAAATTCAAAAACTCTCTGACGAGATAGATGAACTAAGAGATAACATTTTTTACTTCATTAAAAATCTTGAAGAACCTAGTTTATCGGCAAGTGCATTTTATATAAATATTTTAGGTTATTTGCAAGATATAACTCAATCTTTAGAATACATTTCAAAGGTTAGTCACAAGCACATAAACAACAATCATAAGAAGCTTAAATTTAGTCAGATTAAAGAACTTAAAGATTTAGATGAGCAATTAGAACAATTATTCATCGCCACAGAAAGTGCCTTCGAATCACGTTCCTTTGCAGAAATTGGGGGCATTTTAAATAATAAAGCGTCGATGTTTAATTTGGTTAAAGACAAAATTCAGAAACAGGTTGAGAGAACTAGAAACGAAGAATCAAGTCCAAAGAACACAACACTTTACTTCGGCTTGTTACTTGAAACTAAAGACTTACTAACAGGAATAATGAATCTTTTAGAAGAATACTTTAACTCTCACGATAGTTCTGTAGAACCTGCCAAAATTCCACCAAGCGAAGCGTAAATAACATCGCTATTTGGTTTTGTATATTTGATTGAAATTAATACATCAATCTATGAAATTACGCTATTCTCTTTTCTTATTTATTGGTATCGTCTTTACTATGAACTCTCAAAACATTAGTGGTTCTGAACTCCTTGAAAAAGCCATTAATTATCATGACCCAAGTGGTAATTGGCCAAGTTTTAGTGGTAACTTTAAAGTAACAATGACCACACCTAATCAGAGTCCAAGAGTTAGTGATATAAACATAAGCCTACCTACTGAGTTTTTTAGTGTCACTGCAAATAGAGATGGTAATACACAAACCTATACTTTAGATAAAACTAACTGCTCTTTATTTTATAATACTATAAAGTTAGATGAAGCCGCTGCAGAAGAAAAAAAGATGACTTGCGAACGCGCAAACATGTATAAAAACTACTATACGTATTTATACGGATTACCAATGAAGCTCAAAGACAAAGGCACCAATATTAATGAAAAAGTAGAACGCAAAACCTTTAAAGGAAAAGACTATTTGGTATTGAAAGCAACTTACGATAAAGCTGTCGGTAGTGATATTTGGTATTTTTACTTTGACCCAGAGACTTATGCTATGGAAGTTTATCAGTTTTATAAAACGGATGATAAAGGCAATGTAAAACCAGATTCTGGTGAATACATACTACTTACAGATGAAGAAACCGTAAATGGCATTAAAATGCCTAAAGTACGCGCTTGGTACTATAATAAAGATAATAACTATTTAGGCACAGACACTTTAGGTAACTAACTCAAATAATAAATTCAGAATTATAGTTGTAGTAGTCTATTAATAATACTATTAAATTATGTATAAGATGGATGACTATTCTATACCATAGTGTTTTATATTTATTTCTTAATCAATTGATTTATTCAAAATCAATAAAAACTGATTTCTTTTTGTACTAAAAACAGTAGCGCTAAAATTAAAATATCTGTCAAATTTCAAAAAAACTATTAGATTTTTTTTGTTAAAATTTCTACTCTAAAAATCAAATTCTAAGAAATTTTAGAAAAACTTTTTGTGAAAATTCTAGTAAAGACAAGGCTTGTTAATGAATGTTAATAAAATGTTGAGAACCCTTTTTAATGTCATTAAAATTTAAAGCCTAAAATTACAATCTTTACAATTCGATTAACAATCCAAAATTTACAATTATGTCAAAAATTGATTTCGTAGTCAAGAGGGACTTCTCTACCAAAAAATTTGAATTAGATAAAATTACAAACGCCATTTTAAAAGCAATGACGGCTGTTGACCACGGAACAAAAGACGATGCACAGAACGTTGCATTAGGCGTATATAAGGCTTTACAGGAGCGAAAAATTGTAGATGTAGACTACATACCAACCATTGAAGAAATACAAGATAATGTAGAGACTACACTTATGGCTGCTGGGTTTTTAAAAGCAGCTAAAGCGTACATAATTTACCGTAACCAGCAAGCCGAAAAAAGAAAGTCGGATATTTTTGAAAAGCGCGTAAGTTTAAAACCATACGAATACCCTCAATTGTATGAATACGTTCCAGCAATTAGACATTCGTATTGGATACATACAGAATTTAATTTTACAAGTGACATTCAGGATTTTAAATCCAGATTAGACGGAACAGAAAAAAGTGCTATAAAAAATACAATGCTAGCAATTTCTCAAATTGAAGTTGCAGTAAAAAGTTTTTGGGGTGATTTATACCAACGTATGCCAAAACCAGAAATAGGAGCCGTTGGATCTACTTTTGCTGAAAGTGAAGTACGTCATGCAGATGCATATTCACATTTATTAGAAATCCTAGGATTAAACAACGAGTTTAAAGCATTAAAGAAAAAGCCCGTGATTATGAAAAGGGTTCAGTACTTAGAAACTGCTTTAAAAAATTCAAAAAGTGATGATAATAAAGAGTATGCAGAAGCAGTATTGTTATTCTCATTATTTATTGAGCACGTATCACTGTTTTCTCAGTTTTTGATTATCATGGCTTTCAATAAGCACAAAAACATGTTAAAAGGAATCTCTAATGTTGTTGAAGCAACATCTAAAGAAGAGCAAATTCACGGTGATTTCGGTATCGATTTAATCAAAATTTTAAGAGATGAGCACCCAGAATGGTTTACTACAGAATACCACGAAACTATTCAAGAGATGTGCAAGCAAGCTTTTGAAGCAGAAAGCGAACTCGTAGATTGGATTTTTGAAGAAGGTGAATTAGAGTTTTTACCAAAATCTGTAGTGACCGAATTCCTTAAAAATAGATTTAATAAATCTCTAGAGAGTATTGGTATAGACAGCGTTTTTGAAATTAACGAAACACTATTAAACGAAACTGAATGGTTTGATGACGAGATCATTGGAACTAAACATGGCGATTTCTTCGTAAAACGCTCAATCAACTATAGCAAACGTACACAAAGTATTACAAGCGACGATTTATTTTAAAAACCTACACCAATCATAAGACCAGACTATGCAAAAAAAAACCATTGAACAACAGGTAAAAGCAACCACAGAGAACCCTCTAAAAAATGCTCGAAAAGAAGCCTTGAAAAAGTACAAAACATTACCACAAGGTAATTTTGAATGGCTAAACGATAACAGCCGTAAATTTTTAGGAGCAGGGTATTTAATTGAAGGTGTTAGTGCAGAAGAGAGAATAAGAGAGGTTGCCGAACGTGCAGAAAAGATTTTAGAAATGCCTGGTTTTGCAGATAAGTTTTACAACTACATGTCTCATGGTTTTTATTCTTTAGCTTCGCCTGTTTGGTCTAACTTTGGTAAAGAAAGAGGTTTGCCAATTAGCTGTTTTGGTTCTCACGTTGATGATGATATGGGAAATATCCTATACACGCAATCAGAGGTCGGTATGATGTCAAAACTTGGTGGTGGCACATCTGGTTATTTTGGTAAAATACGTCACCGTGGTGCTGCCGTAAAAAATAATGGTGAAGCATCAGGAGCTGTACATATCATGCAATTGTTTGAATCTATGGTAGATGTGGTTAGCCAAGGTTCTGTAAGACGCGGTCGTTTCTCGCCATACTTACCGGTAAGTCATCCAGATATTAAAGAGTTTTTAGAAATTGGCACAGAAGGAAATCCTATCCAAGGCTTGACTCACGGAGTTACTGTAGACAACAAATGGATGGAGGAAATGATCGAAGGTGATACTGAAAAAAGAAGCATTTGGGCTAAAGTTTTACAACGTCGAGGAGAAATGGGTTATCCATACATCTTTTTTAATGACAATGCTAACAATGGTGCTGCAGACGTTTATAAAGACAAAAAACACCCAATTTACGCAAGTAACTTATGTACAGAGATTATGTTACCATCTAACGATGAGTGGTCTTTTGTATGTGTACTTTCAAGTATCAACGTTTTACATTATGACAAATGGAAAGATACAGATGCTGTTGAAACTATGATATATTTCTTAGATGCAGTTATATCTGAGTTCTTAGAAAAATTAGAAGCTTACAGAGATTCTGATAATAGAGAAGACAGACAAACCTTCTTGTTTATGGAACGTGCTTATAACTTTGCTAAAGAAAACAGAGCTCTCGGAATGGGTGTGCTAGGATGGCACTCTTTATTACAATCAAAAATGCACGCTTTTAACAGTAAAGAAGCATTTGATTTAAATAGTGAAATATTTAGAGTTGTAAGAGAAAAATCAATAGCAGCTTCCGAGCAATTAGCAGAAAAATTTGGAGAGCCAAAGGTTCTTAAAGGTTATGGTAGACGTAACGCAACATTAAATGCTATTGCACCAACAACGTCATCAGCATTTATTTTAGGACAAGTGTCACAAGGTATTGAACCAATATGGTCTAATATCTACGTAAAAGATATTGCAAAGCTAAAAACAACTATTAAAAACCCATTTTTACAGGAGTTGTTAGCTAGTAAGGATAAAGATACCACAGAAGTATGGCGCTCCATAAGAGATCGTGATGGTTCTGTACAACATCTAGAATTTTTGACTGAAAACGAAAAAGATGTATTTAAAACATATCCAGAGATTGACCAAATGGATATCATATATCAAGCTGCCAATAGACAGAATCATATAGACCAAGGACAGTCTTTAAATATCATTGTGCATCCAGAAATGCCTGTTAAGGATATTAATAAAATCCATGTTACAGCATGGAAATTAGGCTTAAAATCATTGTATTATCAACATAGTATGAATGCTGCACAGAAGTTTAAGCAAAAGAAAGAATGTGCAAGTTGTGAAGGCTAGCTATACTACTTAATAAATTGAAAAAGGGGATAAAATTAATTTTGTCCCCTTTTTTATTCAAATAGTTTTTATCAGCAATAACTTAAATAAACAACTGCTTTTATTATCTAAAAAAAGATTGTTATTTATTAAATTTTTCTTTGGCAACAGACTCTAACTCCATATACCAATCTTCACCAAATTTTCTAATTAGTGCTTCTTTTACAAATCTATAAACAGGCACTTGCAATTCTGTTCCTAATGTACAGGCGTCATCACAAATTTCCCATTTATCATAATTTACAGCAGAAAATTCAGAATAGTCTTTTACTCTAATTGGATATAAATGGCATGATATTGGTTTTTTCCAATTAATTTCACCTTGATTGTATGCTTCTTCGATACCACATAGTGCAGTTTTTTTATCGTCAAAGATTACATAAGCACAATCCGCACCGTTAATTAAAGGCGTTTCTAACTCATCAAAAACTGTAGTAATCGATGTCCCTTTAGATTCTATAATAGCAACACCTTCTTTACGTAAAAATGGTTTTACTTTTGGATATATTTCCTTAAGAATCTTAGCCTCTTCTTTATCTAGCGGTGCACCAGCATCGCCGTCTACACAACAAGCACCTTTACACGCAGATAGATTACAGACAAAATCTTTTTCTATAATATCTTCTGAGACTATTGTTTTTCCTAGTTGAAACATGCTGTAAAAATAGCTAAACTTTACGGTAATTTAATATTGAAGATCTGCAATTTAATTGCACCTTTGCGGCGATTTTGAAAAACCTAAACAAATCAAACTACAATGGAATTTAATTTAAAACACATATTTACAGCCTTTATGGTATTATTTGCTGTAATTGATATCATTGGAAACATTCCAATTATAATAGATTTACGAAAAAAAGTTGGTCACATACAGAGTGAAAAAGCATCAATTATAGCAGGAATAATTATGATTATTTTTTTATTTGTAGGTGAACGTCTTTTAAATTTTATCGGTGTAGATGTTAACTCATTTGCAGTTGCCGGTGCATTTATCTTGTTTTTTATCGCTTTAGAAATGATTCTAGGTATAACTCTTTACAAAGAAGAAGAAAGTAATTCAATTACGGCATCAGTATTTCCATTAGCTTTTCCGCTTATAGCTGGCCCTGGGAGTTTAACTACATTACTTTCATTGAGAGCTGAATTTAAAATTGAAAATATTATTGTTGCATTAATTATTAATGTGTTAGTAATTTATATCGTCCTTAAAACTTCAGTAAAAATTGAACGTATTATAGGTCCTAACGGAATTAGGATTATAAGAAAAGTTTTTGGTGTAATTTTGTTAGCCATAGCGGTAAAATTATTTACTGCAAATATTAAAGCTTTATTAGCTTAGCATAAAAAACTAAATTCTATGAGAGTATTTACCATCGTCGCGACAATAATAGCTATCGCCTTAATTATCTTTAATGCCACAAAATTAAACTTTGATGCCCTTTTTAGAAGTGAAAGTGCTACAGCTGCAATGACAATTATAGCTGCACTTTGTGTTATTGTTTTACTGCAGATTTTTAGAATCTCAAAAAAAATTGAAAAATTACATAAACGTAGATAATGAATTTTGACGCTTTAATTATAGGTGGCGGCCCAGCTGGTATGTCTTGCGCCTTAGTTTTAGGTTCTGCTAAACCAAAACCGTTTGCAACAAATAAAAATATTGGCATAATTATGCATCAAAAAACGTCACATTTACAAAATGCTCTTCTAAATAATGTCCTTGGTCTAAAACCAGGAACCTTAGGAAAAGATATTTTAGAAAATGGGAAACAACAACTAAAAGATTTATATCCACATGTTTCACAAATAGAGAAAGAAAAGGTGAAATCAGTTTCTAAAATTACCGAAGGATTTATTATAGAAACTAATAAAAACACATACAAAGCCAAAAGTATTGTCATTGCCGTCGGTTATACAAGCTTACTTACAATAAAAGGTCTTGAAAACTATATTGAGTCACATCCTCTAGCAGCAATTGAAAAAGATAGGATTTGGCTTAAAAACAAAAATCACTTAATTGAAGAAGACCTATATGTTGCTGGAAGTTTAGCAGGTTGGCGGAGTCAGTTTGCAATGGCAAGTGGTAGTGGCGCACAAGTAGCAACAGACATTCTAACTAAATGGAATAATGGTAAGCATACTAAAATTCATGATAAAATTTCTAGTTAGTAGTTTCTTCCGGATTGTCTTGACTTAGAAGAATCACCTCATCAATCATAATATCGCTTTTGTTTATAATTTCTTCAAAAGCATTGTCGTCATACAACTGTCTTGCTAGAGTTGCTTTTATAAGACGCTTTATAACATCATTAAAAGCTACAAAACTAATTTTGGTACTTTCTTGTCGGTTGACATATTCCTGAAATCTCACAACTATATCGTCACTCACAAAGAAGTTGTCTATAAAATCGCGTTTAGCTACTCCATCATAAATTACTCGATTTCTATCCAGTTCTTCAAAAACAAAAAAACCAAAATGCCCTGCACGCCTTAAATAATTAATCGTTTCGTTATCAAAAGAGCGGTCTAATGGAACAAAAATATCTGGAATAATTCCGCCTCCACCATAGACAACTTTACCATTAGGTGTTATAAACTTTAATGAATCATCTATTTTTATATTCTCAGAATTTATTAGCTCTCCGTTGCTTAAACGCTTGTAATAATCTCGAAAATAACTTCTGTTTCTTCCATTATTGTATGGCTTTTGTATACAACGGCCTGTTGGAGTATAATATCTTGATACGGTTAATCTTACTGCACTACCGTCACCAAGAGCCATTTCTCGTTGTACCAATCCTTTTCCATAAGAGCGTCGTCCAACTATGACTCCTTTGTCATTGTCTTGTAATGCTCCAGCAATTACTTCGCTCGCCGAGGCAGAACTTTCGTTTATTAATATATATACTTCACCTTCTTCAAAATCACCGCGATTTGTTGCGAAGGTGTTTTCGATTTTACCTTTTTTGTTTTTTGTAAAAAGTATAAGCTTATCGTCTTCTAAAAATTCATCAGCGATACGCTCCGCAATACCTAAAAATCCCCCTGGATTATCTCTTAAATCTAATGCCAACTTTGTAGCACCTTGCTCCTGTAATCTATCTAATGCAGATTTGAATTCTTCATAAGTAGATTCAGCAAAACGATTCATTTTTATAAAGCCTAAATTATCTGTGAGCATATATGAAGCTTCAACACTTTTTATTGGAATGCTCCCTCTTTTAACTGTAATATCTAGAAATTCTTTGGTCTGTGGACGATACACTTTCAGCTTAACTTTAGTACCTGTTTTACCTTTGAGTTTTTTACTGATTCTTTCAGCATTAAAATTATTACCAAAAATAGAATCACCATCAGCCATTAGTATTCTATCACCACTTTTAATACCTGCGCGTTTACTTGGACCACCTTCAGTTGGCCTAATCACAGCTAAAGTGTCTTTATAAGGGTAGTAGTTAACACCTATACCTACAAAATCACCTCTCATGTTTTCAGTAACGCGCTCTAAATCTTTTTTAGGTATATATATGGAATGTGGATCTAAGTTGTCTAAAATACCATTGACTGTAACATCTACAATGCTATCTGTATTAACTTCTTCAACATACTCATAGTCAATATAATCTATAAGTCTATTTAGTTTGTCTTTTTTACTATTAGTTGTAAATAATCGGTCCGATGTATCTGTAAAATTAAGTTTACCTCCAATAAAAACACCTATTGCAATAGCAACACCTATTATTAATGGTATGAACTTTTTGGTTTTAGACATCTATGCTTCAACTTCTTTAATTAAGTCTAATTTAACACCCGCTTTTTTAAGGAAGTTTAATCCTGAATCGTCTTTATAGGCTTCAGAGTAAACCACTCTTACAAAACCTGCTTGGTGAATGAGTTTACTACACTCTTTACATGGTGATAGCGTAATATATAAGGTTGCTCCTTTGCATGATTGTGTCGAAGATGCTACTTTTAAAATAGCATTTGCTTCGGCATGTAACACATACCATTTAGTGTAACCCTCGTCATCTTCGCAATAATTTTCAAATCCTGTGGGTGTACCATTATAACCGTCAGAAATTATCATACGGTCTTTGACTATGATAGCTCCTACTTGTTTGCGTTTACAGTGCGATAACTTACCCCATTCTTTGGCCATGCGTAAGTAAGCTTTATCGTAACGTAATTGTTTTAAATCTTGCACTATTTAGATTATCTGATTATTGTAATTAACGAATATAATGGCTTAGTATTTTGTAAGCAATGGCTTGTCGTTAAAGTTTTGACAAACTTTGAATGGATTAAAAAATACTATTTTCAAATAAAATAGGAATAACTAAACCTATAACCATAGAAGAAATAACCATAACCCAATCACGTTTTGAAAATCGAAATATGGTTTGAAATAAGAATCCAAGAAAAAGTATAACAAATACTATTATAACTTGTGCTAATTCGATACCCAGAGCAAATTCCAATAATGCTAAAAGTTTATTACTTTCGTCGCCAAATACCATGGTAAACTCTCTTGCAAAACCTAGCCCGTGAATAATACCAAATGCTAATGCTGTAAAAAATAAAACACTTATTTTTTTGTTTTTGTCTTCTACGCCACCAGTAAAGACATTGTAAATAGCTGCGACAAAAATAGTTATAGGTATTAAGAATTCGACTAATTTTTCATCTACAGAAACCATATCGTAAGCTGCTAAAACTAATGATAAGGTATGACCTAAAGTAAAAAGAGAAACAAAAACTAAAACACGTTTCCAATCCTTGAAAATATATGGTACCGCAAGTAATACTAGAAACAGTAAGTGGTCATACCCATTAATATCTAGTACATGATTAAGACCATATTTTACATTGAAAAAAAAATTGCTCATCCTTTAAAAATTTATTTTTTTATAAAATTAAATGTATCATTGATGTAGGCATCGCTATTTAATAACTTTAAAAAATATATCCCATCTGAAAGTGACGATACATTTATCTTTTTTGAAAAAGTGTTTTCAAGTACTTTCTGTCCAATTAAGTTATAAATTTCAAATTTTTCAATGTTTTTGTTCGTTTTTATAGACAACTCAGATGTAACTGGATTTGGATAGATTTTAATAGTTGTTACTGGGTTTTGATTAACTTTCAGAACACCAGAAGGCATAACAGTTACAACCTGATTGGATGAAATGTTATTTACAATCGTTTCTGTATTATCAGGCCATTCAATTTTTATTTCGTCAACAAAACTATTATTCCCAACCCCAAAAAATGCCTCAGCAGGTTCTTGACCAAAATGACTTGTCCCAGCGGTTATTAGTCTAATGTTTGTTACTCCATTGTATGTAACTGAAATTTTTGCACCAATAGCAAAATGATTACTCCCATTTAACCTTGGTTTAACTACCAAATAATTATTTGAATTTGTAGTGGAAGAATAATTGTTTTCGTATAATCTAGCTGCTTTTTTATCACCTATGTTAAGTTTCATAGATTGTAGTAAATCTAAATCACCATCTCTTTCCATATCAAATGCTACTAGTGATGCCGCTTCCCAGTTATCATTAAAATTTGAGGTATTTGATATATCTGAGAATAATAGACCATCTATATTTAACCAGAGTTTTGATGGATCTGGTGACCAATTTATTTGTGGCCAACCGTTAGTAGAAGCCAAGTCAACATAACCATCATTATTTGAATCAAAAAATGTAGTACCCCAATCCCAACCACTTGCGCCAACATTGATTCCAGAGTTTTCAGATATTTCTACAAAACTTAAAGTATTATTGAGCGACCAATCATTTCTCAAAAGAATATTGTGTCTTGGCTGTGTTTCTCCATCATCAATTCTCGAAATATTAGTAGCATAAATATCAAAGTCTCCATCGTTATCATAATCACCTAGTGTCATGCCCATTTCATTAAATGGGTGGTCAGCGCCAATAGTATTTGCTATATTCTGAAAAGTACTATCCCCATTATTTAACCAAAATTCGTTAGAGTCAAAATCGACATTGACATAGACATCCATATCACCGTCTCTATCAAAATCATGAAATATTGATTGCCATCTAAACATAGTACTCTGCGCTAGATTACTTATAATGCTAATATCAGAAAAAGTACCATTTCCATTATTTAAAAACAATGTAGACTCAGCGCCCCAAACGGATACAAAAACATCTAACCAACCGTCATTATTAATATCAGCAGCTGATACACCTCCAACGACCTTTTCAGTATCTAAAGAGGTATTATATTTACCGTTAAAATCCAGACCTGCGTTTGTTTCTTCTACAAATTGACCTCCGGAGGTTTGTCTGTATAAATAAATATCTAATTGCTCAACACAACCAGATGATACTTTAAAACAATCTCCTACAAGAATTAAATCTAACAACTCGTCTCCATTATAATCAATCCACAAACCAACTCTAATCCTATCAGTATTTGATATGCCTAGACTACTTGCTACCTCTTGAAACTGGCCGGAGCCATTATTACGATAAAGTTGACTTGTTTGACCAAAATTTGTACCAACAAAAAAATCTAAATCACCATCATTATCAAAATCTACTACAGAGGCACCACCACCATAAATTTTTGCAATAATTGGGTCTACACCTGTATCAATTAGTTCTATTATCCCTTTTGCAGATGTTACATCACTAAAAGATTGAGAGTATATGTTAAAACTTATAAAACAAAAGAAAATTGGAACGCATAAGCTAAATATTTTTGATGTTTTTCTGAATAAATTTTTCATAATATCTTTCCCATTTTTATTTAATTCAGTATTTGAATGCTAAGTTAAAAAATATATCCCCAAGAATAAATTATTATTCTTGGGGATAATTTGTACTCAAGGCGGGAATCGAACCCGCACTCCTAAGAACCGGATTTTGAATCCGGCGCGTCTACCAATTCCGCCACTTGAGCTTTTAAATTGGATACCAAAAGTAAATAAAATTAATGATTTAAAACAACTAAAATTGTGTGCTTTATAATTCTTGCTAGCGAAATAATTTTCTAACTTTGAACTCTATTATTATACAACTAACAACAACACGACAAAATGCCTAACGAAACCACTGAAGCAAAAATCTTTACTTGCTCACAAAGCCAATATTTAGCAGAACAAATTTCTAGCGCTTATGGCGTAGAATTAGGTAATGTAATTACCTCGAGATACAGTGATGGTGAATTTCAACCGTCTTACGAAGAATCTATTAGAGGAACACGTATTTTTATTATCGGATCAACTAACCCCGGACCAGAAAATTTAATGGAAATGCTATTAATGATTGATGCTGCCAAAAGAGCTTCAGCAAGACACATAACTGCCGTATTACCATATTTTGGTTGGGCTAGACAGGACAGAAAAGATAAACCAAGAGTTCCGATAGCAGCAAAGTTAGTAGCCAAAATGCTTGAAGCAGCGGGTGCTACAAGAATTATAACTATGGACTTGCATGCAGATCAAATTCAAGGTTTTTTTGAAAAACCTGTGGACCATCTATTTGCCTCAACAATATTTTTACCATATTTAAAATCACTAAATCTAGATAACTTAACCATTGCGTCGCCAGACATGGGTGGTTCTAAGCGTGCATATGCATACTCAAAAGCGCTGCAAAGTGATGTTGTTATATGCTACAAACAACGCGCAAAAGCTAACGTCATCTCTCATATGGAACTAATTGGAGATGTTACTGGGAAAAATGTAGTGTTAGTAGATGATATGGTAGATACTGCTGGCACACTTACAAAAGCTGCAGATCTTATGATGGAACGTGGTGCACTAAGTGTTAGAGCTATCTGTACACATCCTATTTTATCAGGTAGTGCTTATGAAAAATTAGAAAACTCAAAATTAGAAGAGCTAATAGTAACAGATTCTATACCACTTACAAAAGAGAGCACAAAACTTCGTGTATTAACTTGCGCAGATTTATTTGCTGAAGTCATGCAAAATGTTCATTACAATAAATCTATTAGTTCAAAATTTGTAATGTAGATTTTCTTGTTTTAAAATTTGTTCTTTCTAGGTGCATATTAAATAATATATTATTACATTTGCAGCCCTCAAAATGAGGTATTTAATATTACAAAATATAATTTTTTTAAAATGAAATCAATTACAATTAATGGATCTCAAAGAGAAAGCGTAGGCAAAAAGTCAACAAAAGCCTTACGTAATGCTGGTCAGGTTCCTTGCGTCATATACGGAGGAGATAACCCATTGCATTTCTCTGCACCAGAGTTAGCATTCTCTAAACTTGTATACACACCAGATGCGCATACAGTTGTGATTATACTAGATAATGGTGAATCGATCAATGCTATCATGCAAGACATTCAATTCCACCCGGTAACAGACAGAATTTTACATGTAGATTTTTATCAAATTTTTGAAGATAAAGCTATAGTAATGGATATTCCTGTTCATACGGTAGGTGCTTCTAAAGGGGTTATGAACGGTGGTAACTTAAGAAGACCATACCGTAAGCTTAGAGTTAAAGCAATACCATCAAAATTACCAGATTTTATTGAAGTAGATATTACTCCTTTAAAAATTGGAAGTAAACTTTACATTACGGAATTACACAACGAAGACTATACGTTTTTACATCCAGATAACACTGTAGTAATGCAAGTAAGACGAAGTAGATTAGCCGTTGTTGATGAGGAAGAAGAGGGTGAAGATGAAGAAGGAACAACAGAAGAAGGAGCAGCAGCAGAAGCTCCAGCAGCAGAAGCAGCTCAAGAATAAATAAACATTATTGTTTCAGAAATATTAAAAAGCATTCCAATAACCCGGAATGCTTTTTTATTTTTGAGTAAATCTAAGAATAATGTTTAAATGGTTATTAGCATTTTTTAATGCCAAAGAAAAAGACAATATGAAAAAATACTTAATTGTAGGTTTAGGTAATATTGGAGAAAAATACGAAAACACAAGACACAATATCGGTTTCAAGATTTTAAACCACTATGCATCTTCTAATAACTTTACTTTTAAAACTGATAAATTAGGAGATATAGCTTATCATAAGATTAAGGGACGTACTCTAGTTTTTTTAAAACCTAGTACGTATATGAATTTAAGTGGCAAGGCTATTAAATACTGGATGAATAAGGAAAAAATACCTTTAGATAATCTCCTTGTTGTTACCGATGATCTTAATTTATCATTTGGTGCTATACGGCTAAAATCAAAAGGTAGTGATGGTGGTCACAATGGGCTTAAAGACACCCAAGAAAAGCTACAAACTACAAAATATAATCGCTTTAGATTTGGTATTAGTTCTGACTTTTCTAAGGGAAGACAAGTAGATTATGTTCTAGGAAATTGGTCTGAGGAAGAAAATGATAGCTTGAAAGAGCGCTTAAAAATAAGTAACCAAATAATTGAATCTTTTGTTCTTTCTGGTCTGAAAAATACAATGAATGATTATAACGGAAAATAAAAAAGCCTCTCAAATTTGAGAGGCTTTTATTTATATAATTACATATTATTCTTTAGAGCTATGGTAATTATTACCAAACGAAACGAACTAAAATCTCGTGAGTTCCATCATTTACATCATTTAAAACATCTCTAGACGTTCCTTCATAAGCATAACCTAAATCCATCCAGTCTGATAATTTAAACATCATAGTACCAGCCCAACCACCATCTGTTCTGTACATAGGAGCTAATTCAAAACGCTCATTATATCTAAAAGCGGCAGTAAAATCTGCTGATAAAGGAGCACCACTAACTGCCCTTAACATAGATGATGGTCTAAACTCCCAATCACTTGATATATCAAAATTATATCCTGCTGATAAGTAGTAATGTGTTTTTTCGTTAACAGTAGTAACCTGACCTAAATTATTTATGTTAACTCTATCATTTAATAACAAAGACGGTACAGATAATGATACAAAATATTTGTCATGAACAAGATAAGCTCCTATTCCGACAATAGGTCTGAATCCATTATCAATATTACCTATAGCAGGGTCTTGTGGAAAAGCAAGATTAGCTAAATCGCTACTAATAAAGTTATAGACACTTCCTCCTCCTTTTAAGCCAAGAAATAAATCTGTGTTTTCATTAAATTTTAATTTATAGGAGAAATCAACTACAAAAGTAGTATTCTCGTTAGCAAAGACATCATCATTGACAATACTCAAGCCTAAACCTACATTATCATTTAATGATGTTTCAAAGAATAATGTCTGAGTTTCAGGGGCATCTTCTACGCTAACCCATTGGCTTCTGAAGTTGGCTGTTAGTCTTGATACACCATCAGCACCTGCATATGCAGGGTTGATAGCATTCATTGTATATCTGTAAAGCGCATAATTTGGTTGTTGTTGAGCATATATAGTACCAAACAATAACAGTGCACCGATTTTAATTGAGTTTTTTAAAAAATTCATTGTATTGATTTAAATTAATTTATTTATACATCTTAGAAAATGATTGTCATCCAACCTTTTATAATTGTATCTCCAGATCCACCTTGATCTAAGATATAGTAATATGCACCTGCTGGTAATACGTTACCTCCATTACCTGTACCTGACCAATCGTTTTGATAATCACTAGATGAAAATACTTCATTACCCCATCTGCTATAGACTTTTACTGTAGTACCCGGGAAACGTTGGATATTAATAATTGTCCAAGTATCATTTATTGAATCGCCATTTGGAGACAACACATCATTAGCAGTTAATCCATCACAAACATCTCCTAAACCGTTGAAATCAATATCAGCTTGATCTGTATTAGGCGTAAACGGACAGTTATCATCTTCATCTAGCACACCGTCATTATCATCATCAGGGTCACAAGCATCACCTTCGCCATCACCATCGTTATCTAATTGGTCAGCATTTGCAACAAATTGACAATTATCATTGACATCTAAAACACCATCATTATCATCATCATCATCACATAAGTCACCGTCTCCATCACCATCATTATCTGCTTGATCAGGGTTGTATACAAGTACACAGTTGTCATCATCATTTAATATACCGTCTCCATCGTAATCAGTTAAGTCTCTAAGACCACATATATCTATCGACCAGCTATTTAAACTTCCGCCATCGCCATTAAACATATCTACAATTGCTAATGTCCATGTACCTCTTGACATTGTTCCGTTGAATGTAGAAAGTGGATCATCAGGAATAAAGGCTCCTGTAAAAGGTGCAGCACCTGAACCAATTGGTGTGGTTGCATCATCGTCAAATGTTGTTCCTGTGTAATTATCACCACTACCACCATTTTCAAATGATAGGAAAATAAAGTCAGCGCCAGTTGGCTCAATTAGTACAATTCTTAAATCACTATCCCATGTATGTGTTATGTCTACAGATACATTAATATCATCTATTATAAAATTATCTTCAATAAATATCTCGGAAAAATAAACCTGTGGTTCATCCTGGTCATCAGTAATTACAATTGGTAAATCTGATGCCACTCCACTGTTACAAATAACATCGCAAGCTTCTCCAATACCGTTGTTGTCTATATCGGCTTGATCGGCATTTGCAGTAGTTGGACAATTATCCTCATCATTAGGAACACCGTCATTATCAGCATCATCATCACATACATCTCCAACACCATCACCATCAACATCTGCTTGATCGTTGTTTGCTATCAAAGGACAATTATCTGAATTATCAGGGATTAAATCACCATCAGTATCTGGTAAAGGTACTCCACATATTTCAATAGACCAGCTGTCAATTGAACCTGTATCTCCAGATACAAAATCTTGAACAGTTAGTAACCAATCTCCTGCAGCTGTCTCTCCATTTAGGATAGACAAATCTTCATCTGGTGTAAAAGTACCTGTAAAGTTTCCTGAACCACCACTTATTGGATTTGTAGCATCACTATCAAATACTGTATTTACATATTGTGTTCCATTGCCTCCATTTCGATTAGATAAAACAACATCTGTTCCTCCTGGACTTGTTAAAGTGATTAATAAGTCATCACCCCAAGTATGTGATACATTTATAGTAACATTTACATCTGTAATCTCAGATACATCTGTGACTTGAGTAGTTGAAGAAACGGGATCTCCAGGCCCTACAAAAAATATTCCATCAGGTATCGCTACAGGTACGTCTGTAGAGATAGTCGTATCACATTCGACTAGACCTGTTTCAAAACTAGTTGAGGAATATGCGCCTTCACCACAGTCATTTACAGATCTCACTCTCCACCAATATGGTGTTTCTGTCATTAATCCCATAGGAACAAACGATGCTTCAGTAACTACACCTCCTGAAATTATATTTGTAAAACCAGCATCAGAAGCCACTTCTACTTCATAAGCAGATGCATTAGCATCATCACTCCATGTAAATTCTGCCATTGGTGGTACACCTGTAATACCACCGCTAGGATAACCTAGCGTTATAAAATTAAATGTGTCGTCAAACACATTTAAGGTTGCAACTGCAGGAACAACATCTGTACCATCAGTAGCTTGGACTGTAAAATCATAGGATCCTACAACAACGCCAGCAGTTCCAGAAATAGTCATCGTTACTGCTTCTCCATCAGAAGTAACTGAAGTAGGACTAAATGATGCAATTGCACCTGAAGGTAAGTCCACGGTATTAAATGTAACTGTATCCGTTGAACTAGCATCTGCGTTATATGTAAAAGTATAAACAGCATCGTCTGGGCTACATACATCTACTTCCGTGTTATCAATAGTAACACCAAAAGCAAAAGGTGATTGAACTAAACTCGCTCTTGGTCCTCCTGGTTCTAATGTGGCTCTCATTCTATTTTTTTGTCCTTCGGTAAAAAGACCCATACAACCGTCGTCTGTATAATCCATGTAATTTTCTACCATATCAACAGACCCACATGAAGAAGATCCTGTCGGACATCCAAAATTTGAGCCGTCAGATTCTGGTGTGTCAGCAACAAAATCGTCTTGCCCACATGGACCGTCTCCCCATATGTGTCTTAGATTAAAAAAGTGACCCATTTCATGAGTCGTAGTTCTGCCTTTGTCAAAAGGGGCGCTTAATATAAAACTTCCATCATCGTCATCTGAAGAACCAAAATAATTGTATCCCATTGCAATACCATCCGTAGTAGGATCTCCTCCTGGGAATTGTGCATACCCAAGTAATCCTCCTCCAAGATTTGCTACCCAGAAATTAAAATATAAGGAAGTATCCCATGCATCTTTTCCTCCAGCAGCAGTACTTTTAAGGTCATCACTTGTTCCCCAGGAAGCTGTGGAAGTTGAAGTCCTTGTGATACCATTTGTAGGATTACCATCTGGGTCAATCTGAGCCAAATAGAATTCAATTTCCATATCAGCAGCTTGAGGCCAGGTTACCTGTAATCCGGGGAACTCTGAATTTGTTCCTCTAAAATCTTTGCTAATCACATCTATCTGAGATTGAATTTGAGCATCAGAAATGTTTTGATCATCGTTGTTGTAAACAACATGAACCACAACCGGTACGTACAAAACAGTAGAACTACTGCTTCGAGCAGCGGAGTTTAACGCTCTTTGTTGTGTGAGTGTTTCTAATCTTGCCAGATTCTCGGCATGACTAGGATTTTCCTGCAGCTGTTGCTCAAGATACTCTGCTGAAGAACAAGTTCGCTCTTGGGCGAAAACTCCAGAAGTAATCATGAAAAGCGAAGCTATCAAAAAGTAAAAAAATTTTTTCATTTGAAGTGAGTTTAATTAATTTAATATTAAAAGCCTCTCATAAATGCACTATTCAGTACTTAATGAAAGACCAAACCAAAGAGGTTAGTTAAAAAAAAGTTTAAAATGGTTAATAAAGTGTATTAAATGTAGTTTTTTTGTCATATGGATTGGTATATGATTATTAAATCAAAATCAAATTTATACTTTTTTTTTTCATTTCCTTAACAAATTTTGAATATTTCTGTTGATGTCATCAAATAACGGTCATTTCGGTAAAATTTTAACAATTGGGACCTTTGATGGTGTGCATTTAGGGCACCAGAAGATACTAAACAGACTGAAAAAGGTTTCTGTCGACAAAAAACTTATACCTAGTGTTTTAACTTTTTTTCCTCATCCTAGGATGGTACTCCAAAAAAATCAATCTATTAAACTCATTAATACCATTTCCGAAAGGAGGCTTCTATTAGAAAAATTTGGCATTGATTTAATATGCGTAAAAACATTTACAAAAGAATTTGCAAGTCTATCCGCTAGAGATTACGTAGAGGATATCTTAATTGATGAACTAAATACCAAACATATAATTATAGGTTACGATCATCATTTTGGTAAAAATCGTACTGCCAACATTACTGACCTCATCACATTCTCTAAAGAATTTGATTTTGGGATTGAAGAAATCTCTGCCGAAGATATTGAAGAAGTTACTATTAGCTCTACCAAAATCCGCAATGCCCTTAATGATGGAAACGTGGCATTAGCAAATACCTATCTGGGTTATCATTATTTTTTAACTGGAAAAGTAGTAAGAGGTCATAGCATAGGTAGAACGATAAATTTTCCGACAGCAAACATATACATAGAAGAGGATTACAAACTAATCCCCAAAGATGGTGTTTACGTTGTAAAAACAGAAATAGATAATAATCCCATTTACGGGATGATGAATATTGGTCACAATCCTACTATAAAAAATAAGCCTCACTCTATAGAAGTTCACTTTTTTAATTTTGAAAAAGACTTGTACGGAGAACAAATAGTCATCGAAATGCTAACTAGACTCAGAGATGAGCATAAGTTTGAAAATGTGGGGGCTCTTAAAAAGCAACTGAATAAAGATCGCCAAAATGCTTTGAATTTCATTAATTCAATAAATTGAATTCGTTTTTATTCAAACATATTGACAATAGTGCCTTAGTTGTTTTTAGGATATTTTTCGGCCTCTTATGCTTTTTAGAATCTGTTGGTGCAATTTTTACCGGTTGGGTCAACAAAACACTTATTGAACCTCAATTTACGTTCAACTTTCTTGGTTTTGATTGGTTACAACCACTACCCGGAAATGGTATGTATGTATACTATGGTATAATGGGAGTTTTTGGTTTATGCATTATGCTTGGTTATAAATACCGATTAAGTGCTTTTGGTTTTGCTCTCCTGTGGGCTAGCACTTATTTTATGCAGAAAACAGCCTACAATAATCACTACTATTTATTGTTTTTATTGAGTTTTATTATGGCTATTTTGCCAGCAAATCGTTATGCTTCTTTAGATGTAAAACTTAACCCAAAACTAAAAAGTATATCTATGCCTAACTGGTGTCGATGGGTTTTTATTGTTCAGCTTTTTATTGTTTACACATACGCCTCAATTGCAAAAATATATCCGGATTGGTTAGATACTTCAGTGATTAAACTATTGATGCAAAATAAATCTAATTTTCCTGTCGTTGGTCAGCTTCTACAAAATGAAGGCATTCATTATTTTATAGCGTATTCTGGCATCTTATTTGATGGGTTAGTTATTCCATTATTACTCTTCAAACCTACTCGTAAATATGCCTTTATTGCATCTATTTTCTTTCATCTTTTTAATTCTTTTGTGTTTCATATAGGTATATTTCCATACTTATCACTGGCTTTTTGTTTATTCTTTTTTGAGCCAGAAACCGTCAGGAATATTTTTTTGAAAAAGAAAAAACTGTATACTCTAAGTGAAATTAAAATACCCAGTCATAAAAGTGTTTTTAAAAGCGTATTTATTGTTTATTTTTTAATTCAAATAATACTACCACTTCGGCATTATTTCACAAAAGACAATGTACTTTGGACCGAAGAAGGTCATCGTCTCTCCTGGCGTATGATGTTACGTGCCAAAAGCGGAAGTATTAATTTTAGAGTAGTTGATAATGCGACTAATAATTTAATCCCAATAAAACTTAACGAATACCTTACCAAAAAACAGGAACGAAGTCTGAGAACTAAGCCAGATTTTATATGGCAATTTTCACAAAGAATTAAAAAACAATTTAAATCTGAGGGTAAAGATGTTTCAATATTTGCAACCTGTTATGTAAGTGTTAATGGTAAGCCTTCAAAACGCTTTATTGACCCAGAAATTGACCTAGCTAAAGCCGAATGGAATTACTTTAAACACAACACTTGGATTCTACCTTCAAAATAGCTCTATTTTTATTTCACTAGCCACGAAATCTTAGTACTTTTGTGCCTTTGCTAATTCACGCTAAATCAAGCGCTACAAATCGAGTAATTATGTTACAAGTATCTCATATAAGAGAAAACAGCGAAGACATCATAAAATTACTGGCCATCAGAAATCTTGATGCTAAGCTAATGATTGAAGATGTATTAAATTTTGATGAAGAACGTCGACAGTTACAAACAAAACTGGATTCGACAAAAGCTGAAATGAATTCTATCTCCAAGGAGATTGGAAACTTATTTAAATCTGGCCAAGCCGAAAAAGCTAACGAGCTGAAAGCAAAAACTTCAGAACTTAAAGAGATTATTAAGTTTTTAGAGCAAGAATTGAACGAAAAAGCTGAAGCCCTAAACACACTATTATACAAAATCCCTAATGTCCCAAATCCGATTGTACCAAAAGGAAATTCGGATGAGGATAATTTAGAAACGCTTCGTGATGGCAAAATGCCAAAATTAAACGATAGTGCTTTACCACATTGGGAGTTAGCAAAAAAGTACGACATCATCGATTTTGAACTGGGTAATAAAATAGCTGGTGCTGGTTTTCCTGTATACAAAGGAAAAGGTGCACGTTTACAACGTGCTTTAATAGCCTATTTCTTAGACAAGAATACTGATGCTGGTTATAGCGAATATCAATTGCCACATTTGGTAAATGAAGCTTCTGGTTTTGGCACTGGTCAATTACCAGATAAGGAAGGTCAAATGTATCATGTAACTGAAGATAATTTGTACTTAATTCCAACTGCAGAAGTCCCAGGAACTAACATCTTTAGAGATGTCATTGTTGACGAAAGTGACTTACCAATTGGTATTACGGGTTACACACCTTGTTTTAGACGTGAAGCAGGAAGCTACGGTGCTCATGTTCGCGGACTTAACCGTCTACATCAATTTGATAAAGTCGAAATTATTCGTGTTGAACATCCAACAAAATCTTACGAAGCATTAGATAATATGGTATCTCATGTCCAAGATATTTTGAAGGAATTAAAATTACCTTATAGAATTCTAAGACTTTGTGGTGGCGATTTGACTTTTGCTTCGGCGTTGACTTACGATTTTGAAGTGTTTTCAGCTGCGCAAGAGCGTTGGCTAGAAGTATCTTCTGTTTCTAATTTTGAAACTTACCAATCCAACCGTTTAAAATTACGTTTTAAAAACAGTGATGGTAAAAACGAATTAGCTCATACGTTAAACGGAAGCTCATTAGCTTTACCAAGAATTCTAGCAAGTATTCTTGAAAATTATCAAACAGAGGATGGAATTAAAATTCCTGATGTTTTGATTCCTTACACTGGCTTTAACATTATTAATTAAAATTATACATACATCACAAAAATGCCCAAGTAAACTTGGGCATTTTTTATGATACCATTTGCAATATCTGAACCCGTCATTTGTTATATTTACAAATTATGATGTCACTAAAACGCATATTGTTATTATCCTTAACGCTTTTACTATTTGTCCCAGCTTCAGCACAACGTGAAGATCAGAAACAACTGGAATTGGCAGATGGTTATTATAAACGTGGTGAGTTTCAAAAAGCATTATTGACCTATCAAAAATTGTATGAAGCTCAACCATATTCTTATACCTACATATACAAAATGGTAGATACGTATAGGCAACTAGAGCAATATGATAAAGCTTTAAAAATTTTAGAGCAAAAAATTATCAAGAATAGAAACCCATTAATGTTAGTTGAAATAGGATATAACTATCAACTCACAGATAGCATCAATAAAGCAGAAGAACTATTTGAAGAAGCTATAAGCTCCATTGAGAAAAACCCAAACTATGTTTATGGTGTTGGACAACGTTTTGAAAAACATTCTTTATTACCACAAGCTATAAAAACCTACAAAAAAGCAACAGTTTTTTTACCAGAAAAAAACTTTAGCATACAATTAGCACGTATTTATGGAGATATGGGCGAAGTAAAAAATATGTTTTCTAGTTATCTCGATTACGTTGCCCATAAGCCAAGTACACTTAACAATATCAAACGAAATTTAAGCCAATTTGTTTCAGAAAGTAGAGACACCGAAAACAACAAATCACTTCGATTTTTATTACTCAAAAAGATTCAGCTAAGCCCCGATACATATTGGTATGAGTTGCTAAGTTGGCTGTATGTTCAAGAAAAACAATACAAAAAATCTTTTGTTCAGGAAAAAGCACTTTACAGACGTAACCCTGAGAGTCTTGACAGAATAATTGACCTTGCAATTACTGCCGAAGATAATAAGGATATCGAAACTGCTACAGATATTTTTAGTTATATTTTGCAGACTTCTCAAGAAAGAGATGTACTTCTTTTAGCACATCAATCCTTATTGGAGATTGAGGCTAAAAGTGCCACTAAAAAACAACTGGATAAAATCAAAGAAAGCTATTTATCCTTGTTTGTAGATTACGGGAAATTAGGTTCTACACTTTCTCTTCAATTATCCTATGGTCAGTTTTTAGCTTTTAAAATGAATAAACCAAAAGAAGCTTCAGACTTTTTAAAGCAATCTTATAAACTAGATATCTCGCCTTTTCAAGAAGGTCTTGTAAAACTGCGTCTAGCAGATATTTTAGTACTTCAAGAAAAATTTAATGAAGCACTTATTTTTTACACACAAATAAAAACAAGCCTTAAGAATAGTACAATTGCCCAAGAAGCCGCGTATAAAATTGCAAAAACAAGCTATTATAAAGGTGATTTTGAGTGGGCAGAATCACAACTTAAAGTTTTAAAATCATCTACCTCACAACTTATTGCTAACGACGCTTTAGATTTAAAATTATTAATCTCAGACAACAAATGGGATGACACCACGCAAACTGGATTAAAATACTATGCTAAAGCAGATTTATTCGCCTTTCAGAATAAAACTAGTGACGCCATAAAATTATTAGATAAAGTTTTGACGGAACATAATGGCGAAAGTATTATTGATCAAACACTTTTTACTCAAGCAAAGCTTTATGAAAAGCTAAACCAATTTGAAAAAGCAGAAGCCAACTATCAAAAAATTATTGCAGATTACCGCGAAGATATTTTTATTGACGATGCCTATTACTATTTGGCAGAGCTTTATAAATTATATCTTGACAAACCCGAAGAAGCTAAATCACTCTACGAAAAAATTATTTTCAATCACGAGGACAGTATTTACTTTGTTGAAGCCAGAAAGAAATTCAGAATGCTTCGTGGTGATACCATAAACTAAATTTCAAAAATAACCTCCAAAAACTATACCTTTGAGCTTTGAAAATTTAATACTGAGTTTTATTATTTATGATTATATATAACATCACTGTAAACATTGAAGATTCTGCGCATGATGATTGGCTTATCTGGATAAAACAACACATCCCAAAAGTACTATCAACAGGAAAATTTGACGGTGCAACGTTTTCAAAAGTTTTAGTTGAGGAAGAAATGGGAGGACAAACCTATTCCATTCAATACCGTTCATATTCTCGTGAGGCATTAGATAAATATTACCAGGAAGATGCGGACACATTAAGACAAGAAGGCTTAAAAAAGTTTGCAGATAAAATGCTAGCATTCCGTACTGAGCTTGAAGTAGTTGATACTTACGCTGTAAATTTTAAATAAAGTTTAATGTCAGTAAAAGCAAAAAAACACCTAGGACAACATTTTCTTAAAGACGAAAATATCGCTAAAAAAATAGCAGATACTTTATCTCTTAAAGGTTATGATGACGTCCTAGAAATTGGCCCAGGCATGGGTGTTTTGACCAAATATTTACTAGACAAAGATACAACAACACATGTTGTTGAAATTGACACAGAATCTGTAGATTATCTTAAAAATAACTATCTAAATCTTTCAGACAGAATCTACGAGAAAGATTTTTTACGCTACGACTTCAACCTGGTTTTTAAAGGAAAGTCATTTGCTATAATTGGAAATTTTCCGTACAATATTTCTACTCAAATTGTTTTTAAAACCTTAGAGATGCGTGACCAAATTCCTGAGTTTTCAGGAATGTTTCAAAAAGAGGTGGCACAACGTATTTGTTCTAAAGAAGGTAGCAAGGTTTACGGAATTCTTTCGGTATTAACTCAAGCTTTTTATAATGCTGAGTACCTATTTACAGTACCCCCAGAGGTTTTTAATCCACCGCCAAAGGTAGATTCTGGTGTATTATTACTAACCCGAAAAGAGAATTACACACTACCTTGTGATGAAAAATTATTCTTTCGGGTGGTGAAAACAGGATTTCAACAACGACGAAAAACATTACGTAACAGTTTAAAAGTTTTTAATCTATCGGATAATTTAAAAGCAAATACTATATTTGGGCAACGTCCAGAACAATTAAGTGTTGATCAATTTATAGAACTTACCACTTTAATTGAAAATGACGACAATTAATTATTATTCTGTCATATAAAGAAAACTAAAGAAATCTCATTTCTAAAATAGAAAGCTGTTTCAACTGTACTTAAGATGATAGCAAATTAATAGGCGTGGAAGAAACTCAAGAAAATATTCAATTCCAACTTACGGATGAGCTCTTAGAGAACGTTCAATCTCTAATCTCTTGCAATGATAATAAGCAGTTAAAAGAACTTCTTAAAGAGTTTCATTACGCAGATATTGCCGAGATTTTAGATGAGCTTAACTTTGAAGAAGCGATTTACATAATTAAACTTCTTGATAGCGAAACAACCTCGGATGTACTCACTGAATTAGATGAAGATGTTCGTGAAAAAATTCTTAAAAATCTTTCGGCCAAAGAAATTGCCGAAGAGGTCGAAGAACTTGATACCGATGATGCCGCTGATATTATTGCAGAACTTCCTGAAGAACGACAAGAAGCCGTAATTTCTAGAATTGAAGACGAAGAGCATAAAGCCGAAATTCAAGAGCTTTTAGCTTATGATGAGGGTACAGCCGGTGGTCTCATGGCAAAAGAGTTGGTTAAAGTTTACGGTACTTGGACCGTTGCTGGTTGTATACGACGCATAAGAGGACAAGCAAAAGATGTATCTAGAGTACACTCTATTTATGTGGTTAGTAAGGACGAAAAGTTGATTGGCCGACTGTCATTAAAAGATTTAATCACTGCAAAAAGTGAAGAGAAAATTGCCGAAATAGCAAAAGACAATGTCAATTATGTCAATGTTAATGAAGACGTAGAAGATGTTGCAAAAATCATGGCAAAGTACGATTTGGAAGCTATTCCTGTAGTCGATGACGAACAAACTCTACTTGGTCGGATTACTATTGATGATATTGTTGATGTCTTAAAGGAAGAAGCCGAAAAAGATTATCAACTCGCAGCAGGTATTACACAAGATGTAGATTCTGATGATAGTATTCTAGAACTGACCAGAGCGCGATTACCTTGGTTGTTTTTAGGTTTAGTTGGCGGAATTGGAGCTTTTATTATAATGGAAGGCTTTCAAGAAGCATTTAAAGGTGAGGCTTTCGTTTTATTTTTCTTTACGCCACTAATTGCAGCAATGGCAGGTAATGTTGGTGTACAATCAAGTGCTATTATCGTTCAAGGCTTAGCCAATGATGATGTTAAGGGAAGTGTCAATAACCGTCTTTTAAAAGAAATGTTCTTAGCGGCATTGAATGGTGTCATTTTAGCAATTTTTCTCTTTCTATTTGTATGGGCTACTAAAGGCGAAATCCAAACGGCTTTGGCTATTTCTGTATCACTTGTAGCCGTAATTATAATGGCAGGTCTTATTGGTACTTTTGTCCCGTTATTTTTAGATAAACGTGGTATTGACCCTGCTATTGCTACTGGGCCTTTTATAACTACCAGTAACGATATTTTGGGAATTTTGCTTTATTTCTGGATAGCTAGGCTTATTCTAGGTATTTAATTACATCTCCTTTCGTAACTTTACTACATGAAAGCAATAAACATCAAAGACAAGCATAAACTTTTTTCAAAACAATGGCATCCACATCGTATAGCAATGGTAGATAATATGCAAGTAATTCTTGCAAAAATTAAAGGCGAATTTGTATGGCATAGACACGAGAATGAAGATGAGTTATTTCAGGTAGTAAAAGGCACACTTTACATGCAGTTTAGAGATAGAACCGAAGTCGTTAATGAAGGTGAAATAATTGTTGTCCCAAAAGGTGTAGAACATAATCCATCAACTAAAAATGACGAAGAAGTACATCTACTTTTATTTGAAAAAATAGACACAGCACATACTGGAAATGTAAAAAACAAGATGACACAAACCGAATATCCTTGGATATGAAAATATTACACATCGATTCTAACCATACATTACTCATAAATCAACTCAATAATTTAGGCTTTACTAATCATGAAGATTACACAGCTTCTAAATCAGAGATTGAAGCCAAAATTAATGGTTATGATGGGATTATTATTCGTAGTCGGTTTGGTATTGATAAACAATTTTTAGATGCTGCCAAAATTCTAAAATTTATAGGTCGTGTTGGTGCTGGTCTAGAGAATATAGATTGTGATTATGCCGAAGAAAAAGGTGTGACACTTTTTAACGCCCCAGAAGGTAATCGTAATGCTGTCGGTGAACATGCTTTAGGTATGCTTCTTTCGTTATTTAATAAACTAAACAAATCAGATAAAGAAGTACGGCAAGGCAAATGGTTGCGCGAAGCTAATCGTGGTTTAGAATTAGATGGTAAAACTGTTGGACTTATTGGCTATGGAAACATGGGAAAAGCTTTTGCTAAGAAACTAAGAGGTTTTGATGTCAAAGTTTTGTGTTACGATATTAAACCAAATGTAGGTGATGAAAATTGTACGCAGGTATCTTTAGAAGAACTCCAAGAAAAAGCAGAGGTACTAAGTTTACACACACAACAAACACCACTGACTCTTAATATGGTGGATTCAGTATTCATCGATAACTTTAAAAAACCGTTTTGGCTTATTAATACGGCACGTGGCAAAAGCGTAGTGACTGAAGATTTGGTTGTGGCATTAGACTCGGGAAAAATTTTAGGAGCTGGACTAGACGTACTAGAATATGAAAAGTCATCCTTTGAGGATTTATTTAAAACTGATGAGTCTAAATTTAGATGGATGCGAAAAGGTAAGAAAAGTAATTTACCGGAAGCATTTCAGTACCTAATGAATGCAGATAATGTTATCTTAACTCCTCATGTAGCAGGTTGGACCATTGAAAGCAACGTGAAATTAGCCCAAACCATCGTCGATAAAATCAAAGCAAAATTTTGCTAACTTAGAAGATTACTAAATCCATCTTATTATGCAATATAAGGCCACATCTCCTGAAGATTATATTTTACAGGTGCCAAAAGAACGGCAAAATACACTTAAAAGACTTCGAAAAACGATTGTAGATAATCTACCTAAAGGTTTCGAGGAAGGTATTCAATATGGAATGATTGGCTACTATGTACCTCATTCGGTTTATCCAGATGGATACCATTGTAATCCAGAAACACCACTACCATTTATGAGTTTTGCCTCTCAAAAAAACTCAGTAAATCTGTATCATAGCGGTATCTATACAAAAAAAGAGTTGTACGATTGGTTTGTCAATGAATACTCTAAGCATTGTTCTCGTAAATTAGATATGGGAAAAAGCTGTATTAGATTTAAGAAGTTAGATGAAATTCCGTTTGACTTAATTGCCGAATTGACAAGAAAGATGACTTGTGATGAATGGATTAACGTATGCGAATCTGCACTTAAAAAGAAATAAAATCATGAAAAAGAGGGTGACAGGAATAGGTGGTATTTTCTTTAAATCTAAAGACCCAAAAGCATCAAAAAATTGGTACAAAAAACACTTAGATTTTAATACCGATGATTACGGTTGTACCTTCTGGTGGAAAGACAAAGAAGGTAATGATGCCTCGACACAATGGAGTCCATTTAAGGATGACACAAACTATTTTGAGCCCTCGACAAAAGACTTTATGTTTAACTACAGAGTGGCAGATTTAGAGACTCTTATAAAAACTTTAAGAGACGAAGGTGTAACAATTGTAGGTGATATGCAGACATATGAGTACGGAAAGTTTGCCTGGATACTTGATAATGAAAACAATAAGATAGAACTGTGGGAGCCAATTGATGCTACCTTTAAATAATATTGATGTTGTATCATTATTGATTTTAAAAGCAACTATTATTAATCTTAAAAACCAAAAAAATGTCAGACGAAAATAAAAATTTAAGCGATGACCTAGACGATATGATAGGCGATGCTAAAGAAAGTGCAAAAAAAGCAGGAGAAAAAATAAGTCAAAAAGCAAGTGAATTAGCAGATGACGCTAAAGAACTAGGAAAAGAAGCTAAAGAAAAAGCCTCAGAGTTTGCTGGAGAAGCAAAAGAATCTGCTAACGATTTTGCATCTGGAGCTAAAGAAGTTATAGATAACAAAAAGGTACTAACGGGAATACTAGCAATTTTGTTAGGTCAGTTAGGTGTTCATAAATTCATTCTTGGATATAACAAAGAAGGTGGGATTCTCCTAGGTTTATGGATAGTAGGTGCCGTTTTAACTTGCGTCGGTATAGGTGTATTATTATTGTGGGCTTTGGGATTGATAGGTCTTATTGAAGGTATCATCTATCTAACTAAATCTGATGAGGAATTTTACAACACGTATCAAGTAGGTAAAAAACCATGGTTCTAAAACTAGAAAACAATTTAGTTTTTATAAAACCTAGAATGAAAAATTCTAGGTTTTATTAGTTTAAGCCATAATCTAAAGGTAAAGCATCACCGACGCGTTGTCTGCCTAGATAACCTCCAAAAAGAACACTTTCTATTGGCGAATAGTTACCATATTTGTCGATGTAAAACTTTACTACTCTAGTTTCAATTATTGACTCTTTAACATCTTTGTAAAAAATATCCAATGTTTTGTCTAAAAGCTTAACACTTTTAAGCCCTTCAAAATCCGCTTCTGAGATAGTAATAAAATCATACGGCTTTACAACAAATCCTTTTTTACCAAAAACATAGTCCTGAGCTTCTACATCTTTATTGTACAATGCGCGAATAAAGTGTTGCACAGAACCCTCGTAAGCTTTTTCCCTTTTTCGAGTTATTTTTTTGGTTTGTTTTTTATCTAAATCTTTATAAAAACAAGTCCCTGAGTACATAACAGAAGCAGCATTAAAATTACCTAGTTGTATTTCGAAATCTATGATGTCAAAACTGATTTCGTATTGCAAATTTTTATTTTTAATTATTATTGGAGTACTACTCCATGCCGTAATGGTTCTTTTTCTTTTATCAAACCGAAGTTTAATATCTTCTTCGTTTAATATTTTACATGATTTTCCGTTACTAGACTTTCCTAAAAATTCCTTCCTAAACCACTTTAATTTTACAGCTCGGGACATACCATCATCTGTATTTATTATAACTTCGTCTAGCTGAGCAAAAACTTCATTCAACTCTATTGTTATATTATCTTTTAGGCGATAATCAGTGATAAACACTTTGTCATATCCCAAAAAAGAAATCACTAAAGTGGACTGTATAGCATCATTATACGTTATAGAAAATTCACCTAAATCATTTGTAGTTGTACCAATAGTAGTATTATCAAAATAAATCGAAACGGATTCTATCGGTGCTTTTGTTTTGGTATCTAGAATTTTACCTTTAAGGGTTTGGGCATGACTAATTAGAAAAGAAAAAATGAGTAAAATAAAAGTAATTTTACTTGTCATTATTATCCATGAATTTACGTTCTAACTCAGCTTGAAACTCTTCCATGACTGGTCTTACTGTGCTTTCAGGTAAATCAGCTATTTTAATGTACATTAATCCATCAACAGCATTGTTAAATAATGGGTCCACGTTAAACGCAACGAGTCTTGCGTTTTGTTTGATATACTTTTTTAGTAGTACAGGAAGTCTCAGAGCTCCTGGTTCGACCTCATCGATTATCTTATCAAACTTATTTAAGTCAGCTTCTGTAGCATCAAAAACAAAATCCTTGTCAGCATCCTTAAGTTTTACTTTAAACTCCTTTTTAGGATGTACATATTGAGCCACATATGGGTCATAGTAATGGGACTTCATAAACTCAATCATTAAACTCTTTGAAAAGTTGGAAAACTGGTTACTAATACTAACACCTCCAATTAAATATTTATGTTCTGGATAACGCAAAGTTGTATGAACAATACCTTTCCATAATAAAAACAAAGGCATTGGTTTTTGTTGGTATTCTTTAATGATAAAAGCGCGTCCCATTTCTATAGACTGACTCATCATTTTGTAAAGTTCTGGCTCAAAACGGAATAAATCCTGAAGATAAAAACCATCAATACCATGTGCTGCAAAAATCTTTGAACCTAAGCCCATTCTGTAGGCTCCAGCGATTTTTTTTGCTTCACTATCCCAAAGAAACATATGGTGATAATAGGTGTCAAAATCATCTAAATCAATAGACTCATTTGTACCTTCACCAACTTCTCGAAATGTAATTTCTCGAAGACGTCCTATATCTCTCAAAACATTTGGAATATCAGTAGCTGAAGCTAAATAAACTTCGTAATTTTTACTTTCAAGTAATCGACAATCTTTATCTTTAAGTGCTTCAACTTCTTTTATCATAACTTCAGAATCTACTGGTGTTACAATTCGCTTTGCTTGTTTAGGAACTTTTAATTGTGATTGAATATTATCTAAAATCTTTGGCTTGTCCTCAAAAGCCCGAGACAACATATAGGTTTTTTGTCTTATAAAGTCTGAGAAATTTTTTAGGCCAGAGTGTTCTTTTTGATTTTTTACAGAAATCTGCTTACCGATTCTTACCTTAATTACACGACGTTTCTGAGTTAATAATTCTGAGGGTAATTTTGCCGTTCTAAGTGTGTCACTTATTTTTGAAAGCCTATAAAATAATCGACTGTTTTTTGCATGAAAATATATAGGTACTACTGGTACTTCAGCTTTTTGGATGAGTTTCATAGCTGCATCTTCCCAAGGTTTATCAACGACTAGTTTTCCGTCTCTATAGGTAGACACTTCACCGGCAGGAAACACACCAAGTGGATGACCATCGCGCAAATGCATGATTGCATTTTTAAACCCTGAGATACTACTTGCTGCATCCTTTCTATCTTCAAAAGGATTTACAGGCATGATATAAGGCTTTAATGGTTCAATACGGTGCAGTAAAAAGTTAGCTATAATTTTAAAATCGCTTCGCTGTTCTATCATTAACTTTAATAACAAAATGCCATCAATTCCTCCAAGCGGATGGTTAGAAACTGTAATATATGGTCCTTCTTTGGGTAAGCGCTTTAAATCTTCTTCAGGAATTTCGAACTTAATTTGAAAATCCCCTAAAAGACCATCTAAAAATTCGAGATCAGTTAGATGCTTGTTACGATTATACACCCTATTTAATGAGGATATTTTTAAAACTTTCATCAAAATCCATCCTGCAAAAGTCCCTAAAAAACCATACCTGTCTGCATTTATAGCTTTGGCAACTTCTTTAGCGGATACTAATCCTGTATTTGATGATTTTGACATATAAACAAATGTAATAAATGTTTAGGTAGCTACTATCTGAACAGTTTGTTGGGTTAATTGTTTCAGCAACACGGTTTTATCTTTTTCAAGCGTTGTAATTACATCTTCACTAAAATGCCTAATGGTATATAAATTAACGTTTTTGTGAAATATTACATTAAACTTTGCTTTTAAATGCTGTAACAGTTTTTCAAGGTTATTATATGTATCTTCTAAACATACTGAAAAGCTAATAGCAGAATTCTGTATCAGATCTACTTTCATTTTATACAAATGAAGTAGGCTAAAAATTTCACTAATATTTTCTTCTACGATATATGAAAAATCCAAGGATGATAACGAAATTAGTATTTGGTTTTTCTTGACAATAAAACAAGGGATTTCTGGTTCTAGAGCTTTTCCTTTACTAACAATTGTACCATCAGCTAATGGATTTAAAAAAGATTTTACATATAGCGGAATTTCTTTACGCTGTAATGGCTGAAGTGTTTTTGGATGAATCACCGATGCCCCATAAAATGCCAACTCAATTGCTTCTCTGTATGATATTTGATTAAGTAATTTTGCATTTTCAAAATAGCGTGGATCAGCATTTAAAACACCAGGAACATCTTTCCAAATCGTCACACTAGTTGCATTAAGGCAATATGCAAAAATTGCAGCTGTATAATCACTACCTTCTCTTCCTAATGTGGTGGTAAAATTATTAGTATCACTTCCTAAAAAACCTTGAGTAATATTTAAAATATTAATGTCAAAATCTTTTGAGATTTTAGTCTGCGTCGTTCCCCAATTAATATTTGCACGACGGTAATAATTATCTGTTTTTATAAACGTGCGAACATCTAGCCAATTATTTTTTAAACCTATTTCATTAAGATAATAACTGATTATAGTTGTTGAGAGCAACTCGCCATACCCAATCGTTTGATCATAAACAAAATTGTAGTCAGGAGATTTATTGACTTTTAAAAATGTACCGAGCTCTGTAAACAAGTTTTTTACATGCTCAAAAACTGGATGCCTTTCATTATCAAAAAGATCTAATAAAATCTGATTATGAAACTTTTTAACATCTTGTAAAGCACTTTGTAATTCGGCTCTGTTCTCAAAGTAGTTTTTGATGACCAATTCCATGGCATTGGTGGTTTTTCCCATTGCAGAAACAATGACAAGTGTATTCTCATACCCCACAGTTTTTAAAACTGAAGCTATGTTTTTTACACCTTCGGCATCTTTAACTGATGCACCGCCAAACTTAAATATTTTCATCTATAACCTGCTTAAGTACTTATCAATCGCAATACTATCCATTTGTACAACATTCCAATCTCGCATCACATTGGCACCTTTTTTCTCATAGAATTCTATAGCGGGCTCGTTCCAATCGAGTACTTCCCAACTGATACGTTTGACACCTTTTTGCTTTCCATATTTAACGACTTCATCCAGTAAAACAGTACCTAAACCTTTACCTCTCGACGCTTGACTAACAATTAGGTCCTCGAGATGAATAACCTCGCCTTTCCAAGTTGAGTATCTCGTGTAAATTAAAGCCAACCCTTCCACTTTATTTTCGACCTCAACAACAAAACATACGAATTTAGGGATTTTACCAAAACCATCCTCAATCAATTGACTAACCGTAACTTCAACAGCATCAGGTTCTTTTTCAAAAATTGCCAATTCTTGAATGAGTTCGTAAACTCTTGGCATATCATTTTTTGTAGCTAGTCGAGGTGGATTCATGTTCTATAAATAGGTTTTTCAAATATAACTGAAAGTCCCTTTAGTTTTTAATTTTTTTACACTACGAAAACGTTATAGTTGGTTAAATTATCCGATATTTGCCCCGAATTAAATTAATTTCTTCTTACATGTCGCATCGTAACCAGACCTTAGGTGAATTTATTATCGAAAATCAATCGTCTTTTAAATACACTTCAGGAGAATTATCTCGTCTAATAAACTCTATCCGTTTGGCTGCAAAAGTGGTTAACTACGAAGTGAACAAAGCTGGATTAGTCGATATTATTGGTAATGCTGGTGATACTAATATTCAAGGTGAAGATCAACAAAAATTAGACGTTTACGCCAATGATACCTTTATAAAAACAATGACCAAACGTAATATTGTTTGTGGTATTGCCAGTGAGGAAGAAGATGATTTTATTGCTATTAATAGCCAAGATGAAAACCATCAGAACAAATATGTTGTTTTAATCGACCCACTAGATGGCTCTTCTAATATTGATGTTAACGTTTCTGTAGGTACCATTTTTTCGATTTATAGACGTGTTACACCTGTTGGGACACCTGTAACAATTGCCGATTTTTTACAAAAAGGAAATAAACAAGTTGCTGCTGGATATGTTGTTTATGGTACATCCACAATGTTAGTTTACACAACTGGTCATGGTGTTAATGGCTTTACTTTAAACCCTGCTATTGGTACATTCTATTTATCACATCCGGACATGCAATTTCCTGAAAATGGAAATATCTACTCAGTGAATGAAGGTAACTACAGCCACTTCCCAAAAGGGATAAAAGATTATATAAAATATTGCCAAATGGAAGAAGGTGATAGACCTTACACTTCTAGGTATATTGGGTCTTTAGTATCAGATTTTCATCGAAATATGATAAAAGGCGGAATTTATATGTACCCTAAAAGCTCTATGGCTGCAAAAGGTAAATTACGATTACTTTACGAATGTAATCCCATGGCATTTATTGCCGAGCAAGCCAATGGAAAAGCAAGTGATGGTTTTACAAGAATCATGGATATAGAGCCTACAGAGCTTCACGAACGTGTACCTTTTATTTGTGGTAGCAAAAGCATGGTACAAAAGGCAGAAGAGTTTATGCGTAATGCATAAAAAAAGTGGTATTAAAATACTTAAATACCACTTTATATTCATTTCAGTAAACTTCTATTACTGATTCATTTTTTTCATTCTGTCAATAAACTCATCTAATTCAACTTCATAATGTACTAGGGTTAATGCCTTATCAGCTATATACTTTACATTATCTGGGTTAAACCCTAAGCCAATACATAATTTTTCTAGTAACACAACTTGGTCAGGACCTTCTATATGGTCTGCCCATATCATACGTGCTAAATCATATAAACGCTCTAGACGAGTATCATAAGAATGAGGAGCATTTATAGGATGTGATTTATAATCCTTAAGAATATCTTTATACTCTTGTTCTGTAATATCTAAACCGGTAGCTAGGCGATCCAAAAACGCTTTTTCTGCATCATTAATAATTCCATCGCTCATTGCTACTCTTACTATGGCAGCAAAATGGTCTTCGTTTCGCTTTTTAAATCCGCTTTCGAATAAATCTGAAAATGACATATATGTTTTGTTTTTTTAGTCTCTACAAATATAATTCTAATAAAAGATTTCTAATATAGAAAGCCTCAAAATATTTTATATTTACAACCTTAAAATAAGGCCATTGAGTAAAACTACAATTACCCAAACCTATGTACAGGCTTTGCAAACGCAAAATCTGCAAATCGCTATTGCCAATGCTGAGGGAAATACACATTTAAAAGGGCTCGTTGGCTCTTCATTATCTCTGATTATTTCTGAAGTTTTTAAAACTGCCGAAAAACCATTTTTAGTGGTTTTTGATGACAAGGAAGAAGCGGCATACTATCTAAACGATTTAGAGCAACTCATAAATGATAAAGATGTACTTTTCTATCCAGGAAGTTATCGCAGACCATACCAGATTGAAGAAACCAATAATGCCAATGTATTACTACGTGCTGAAGTTTTAAACCGAATAAATTCGAGAAAAAAACCAGCAATTATTGTCACTTACCCGGATGCACTTTTTGAAAAAGTAGTGACCAAAAAAGAACTCGAAAAAAACACTTTAAAAGTCGCTTTAGGGAATGAATTAAGCATTGATTTTGTAAACGAAATACTATTTGAATATAAGTTTAAGCGTGTTGATTTTGTAACTGAACCTGGTGATTTTTCTGTTCGTGGCGGTATTGTAGATGTATTTTCTTTTTCTCATGACGAGCCTTACCGTATAGAATTTTTTGGTGATGAAGTAGATAGTATTAGAACCTTTGATGTCGAAACTCAACTCTCTACCGAGCGCATTAAAAAAGTTAGTATTATTCCAAATGTTGCAAATAAATTTATTGAAGAAAAACGTGAGAGTTTCTTAAAATACATATCGTCTAAGACTGTTGTTTTTTCAAAGAATTCTAGTTTATTATTTTCAAGAATTGATGCTTTTTATGAAAAAGCTATTGTGGCATTCAATGAACTTTCTGAAGACATTAAACACGCATCACCTGATGAGTTGTTTTGTAATTCTGAATTACTAAAGTGTCAGTTTTTGGAGTATAATTTTGTAGAGTTTGGTAGCTCATCAGTTTTTAATGCTAAAACGATTAAATATAATACCAAACCGCAACCTTCATTTAACAAACAATTCAACTTACTAATTGATGATTTAAATGAAAATCATTCTAAAGGTATAACCAATTATATTGCTTGTGTTAGCGAGCAGCAGGCCAAACGTTTTAATGATATTTTCGAAGATTCTGAAAAAGAGGTTCATTACAAAACAACAGTACTTTCTTTATACCAAGGTTTTATAGATACTGAGCTTAAAATTGCAGTTTATACAGACCATCAGATTTTTGACCGTTATCATAAATTTCATCTTAAAAATGGGTATGCCAAAAAGCAAGCCATTACATTAAAAGAGTTGACCAATCTCGAAATAGGAGATTATGTAACACACATCGACCACGGTATTGGTAAGTTTGGTGGGCTTCAAAAAATTGATGTCGAAGGCAAAAAACAGGAAGCTATAAAACTGGTTTATGGAGAGCGTGATGTGTTGTATTTAAGTATTCACTCACTTCATAAAATCACCAAGTTTAATGGTAAAGATGGTAAGCCTCCAAAGGTTTATAAATTAGGTAGCAAAGCTTGGAAAACACTTAAGCAAAAGACTAAATCTCGTGTTAAAGAAATAGCCTTCAATCTTATAAAACTTTATGCAAAACGAAAGTTAAGAAAAGGCTTTCAGTATGCGCCAGATAGCAATATGCAGCACGAGTTAGAGGCTTCTTTTATCTATGAAGATACTCCAGACCAAGTAAGCTCTACAGAGGATATTAAAGCAGATATGGAAAGTGAGCGCCCAATGGACAGGCTGATTTGTGGTGATGTTGGTTTTGGTAAAACCGAGGTTGCTATCAGGGCTGCTTTTAAAGCTGTAGATAACGGAAAACAAGTTGCGGTTTTAGTCCCTACAACCATATTGGCATATCAACACTCACGCACTTTCAAAGCGCGTTTAAAAGACTTCCCGGTTACCGTAGACTATATTAACCGTTTTAGAACTGCTAAACAAAAACGTGAAACACTTGAAGGTTTAGAAAAAGGAAGTGTAGACATTATTATTGGAACACATCAACTTGCTAATAAAAATGTAAAATTTAAGGATTTAGGGTTACTGATTGTGGATGAAGAACAAAAGTTTGGTGTCGCCGTAAAAGAAAAATTAAAAACTATTAAAGAAAATGTTGATGTACTAACATTAACCGCAACCCCAATTCCTCGTACATTACAATTTAGTTTAATGGCTGCTAGAGATTTATCAGTAATCACTACGCCTCCACCAAACCGTTATCCAATAGAGAGTCATGTTATCCGTTTTAGTGAAGAAACGATTAGAGATGCTGTGAGTTACGAAATACAACGTGGTGGACAAGTATTCTTTATACATAACCGAATCGAAAATATTAAGGAGGTTGCTGGGATGATTCAGCGATTGGTGCCAGATGCTAAGATTGGTATTGGTCATGGTCAACTAGATGGCAAAAAATTAGAAGAACTAATGCTGGCTTTTATGAATGGCGAATTTGATGTTTTAGTCAGTACAACCATTGTAGAAAGTGGTTTGGATGTCCCAAATGCAAATACCATTTTTATAAATAACGCCAATAATTTTGGACTAAGTGATTTACACCAAATGCGAGGTCGTGTTGGTCGAAGTAACAAAAAAGCGTTTTGCTACTTTATAACGCCAGAATATTCCGTAATGACTGTAGATGCAAGAAAACGCATTACAGCTCTAGAGCAATTTACAGAATTAGGTAGCGGATTTAATATAGCAATGAAAGATTTAGAAATCCGTGGTGCTGGTGATTTATTAGGCGGTGAACAAAGCGGATTTATAAACGATATCGGTTTTGACACCTATCAAAAAATCTTAAATGAGGCCATAGAAGAACTCAAAGAATCTGAGTTTGCAGACTTGTATAAAGATGATGGTAAACCTAAGATATTTATAAAAGATGTAAATATAGATACAGATTTTGAATTACTGTTCCCTGATGATTATGTGAATAATATTACTGAACGCTTAAATCTGTATACCAAGCTCAACGAGATTAAAGCAGAAGAAGATTTACAAAAGTTTGAATCTGAAATTATTGACCGTTTTGGCGCATTACCAGCTAAAGTTTCAGATTTATTTGATAGTGTTCGATTAAAGTGGATTGCTACCAAAATTGGAGTTGAGAAGTTGATTATGAAACAAGGCCGACTAATTGGTTATTTTATCCAAGACCAGCAAAGCCCATTTTATCAAAGTGATAATTTCTCGAAAGTATTACAATACGTCCAAGCCAATACTAGAAAATGTAAGATGAAAGAAAAACAAACCCGTAAAGGGTTGCGACTATTAATCTCATTTGAGAATGTAAAATCAACAGAGCAAGCTTTGAATTTGCTTTCGGAAATATGAAACGAGCATATTCAAAATTTTAGCATCAAAGGAGAATGACTAATTGCGAACAGCGTTAGCCAAAAAAAAAGACACATGAAACAAAACTCTCATTTACAACATCTGGTTTGGCTGACACTAGCTACAGTTTTAATAAGTACTTCTGGGAGTTTAGGGAAATATATAGATATGCCATCGCCAGTGGTTGTTTGGTGGCGTTCAGGATTAGCTACACTATTTCTTTTTTTATTCTGTAGATACAAAGGGTTATCTCTAATAATAAATAACAATAGAGACCGACGTACTTTCCTATTAGCTGCTATTTTTATGGCTGCACATTGGATTACCTACTTTTATGCTTTAAAATTATCAAACGTCGCTATTGGTATGTTGACATTGTTTACGTTTCCTGTTCTTACAGCCATATTAGAACCTTTATTTTCTAAAGTAAAATTTGAACCTATTCATATTTTACTAGGACTTCTAGTGCTTATTGGTATTTATATTTTGGCTCCAGAATTTAATCTAGAAAGCACACAACTTCAAGGTGTCTTATTGGGATTACTTTCAGCTTTATGTTATGCTATCAGAATATTATTACTCAAAAGTGAAGTCAAAACCTATAATAGTTCTATGCTTATGTTTTACCAGGTGGCTATTATGACGGTGATTTTGGCACCTGTATTATTTGTTATGGATTCATCAAACATATCAACACAATATCCATTTGTAATTGTCTTAGCACTTTTAACCACAGCTATTGGGCATACTATGTTTATTAATAGTTTGAAGTATTTTAAAGCAAGTACAGCTAGTATTATTGGTAGCACGCAACCCGTTTTTGGTATTATTATCGCTTACTTTTTTTTAAATGAAATCCCAACTGTAAATACTTTTCTGGGAGGCAGTCTCATACTAGCAACTGTAATTATTGAAAGTATTAGGTCTAACAAAAAATAAAATGTTTTAAATTGGCGTGATAGTTGCACCTTGCAAACTGCATTATAAAAATCATTCTATGAAAAAAATCATTTTCACGTTTTTAATCATTCCTTTTTTAAGCTTTTCGCAACACAACATCAGCGGTACATTTTCTCCTGCTAAAGATTATACATATGCTTTTTTATACGAAGCTACACCAGATGGCGCTAATTATGTCGAACGTGCCAAATTAGATAGTCTTGGTAATTTTTCATTAGCCTTGGACGCTAATGCAAATCCTGGTATTTATAAAATAGTCTATGCCATACCACCAGAAGAGAATAATTTTGATTTGGTGTATAATGGTAAAGAAAATGTGAATTTTATATTTAGTCTTGATGATGGTGTGAATTTCACAGCGTCTTCAGAAAATAAACTTTGGGGTTCTTACCTAAATAGTATGGATATTGTTAATCAAACGATTAGTAATTTCTACACAAAAGGAGGAAAAGATAAAGACGCATTTTATTCCATTTTTAGAACTCTAAAAGAGACGCAAGCCTCTTACGAAGACTTAGCCAAAGGAAAATTAGTTGAATCTTTTATAAAAGCAAATAAACCATACGCTCCTGAAGCTTATGAAGATTTATCAACGTATTCTAAAAATCTCAAGACTAATTTCTTTAAGAATATAGATTTTAATGACCCTTTTTTACAAAGCTCTAGTCTAATTACTGACCGTATTAGTGGTTTTGTATTTGGAATGTCTGCAGCTAAAGACAATGATACTTACAAAAAACATATTGATATTGTAGCAAACGCCATTAAAAGTACAGATAATAAAATACAATCGCCATTACTGGAATTGTTATGGCAAGAGTTTAAACGTCGTGAAAATCATGACATGGCAAATTATGTCTCTAACAACTATTTGTTAGCGATTGCTAAGTCTACAGAAAACAAAATTCTTGAACAGCAATTACTAAGTTATAAAAACACCTCTGTCGGTGCTGTTGCGCCAGATTTTGAAATACAAACACAACCCTCATTAAAACTTTCTGAACTTAAAGGTGACAAGTATTACGTCCTTATTTTTTGGAGTAGTGGTTGCGGACATTGCTTAAAGGAATTACCAAAAGTAAAAGACTTAATGACGACAGTTTCAAATACAAAAGTAATCGCCTACGGATTAGAAAATGATGCGACAGATTGGACTAATGAAATTAAAAACTATCCAGATTTTGTTCACGGTATTGGTCTTGGTAAATGGGAAAACCCATTGGTACAGACTTTTGCCATTGCAGCGACACCAACGTATTTTGTTTTAGATGCTAGCAAAAAAATTATAGCCAAGCCATATGACTTTGAGGGTTTGGAGACGTTTTTTGGTGAGAAGTAAATAAAAGAAAAACGCCCAATCAACAGATGTCAATTGAGCGTTTAGAAACTAAATAACCAACCAAAATTTAGCTTCGTTTGTACTTATATACTTCTTGTATTTTCTCTTGGGTTATCTTTTTTAACCGTTTTTTGTTTACGTTTTTTTAGTTTAGTTTCTTCCTGAACCATTCGTCCTTGAGCATTTTCCGTTCTTAAGAACTCAATGTATCCTAGACCTTTAAATTCATAAACCGTGCCAGAAACTGCGTGAAACAATTCTATAGTTCCGTCATTTATAACGCTAAGATTGAAGAATTCATTGCTGAAGAAATCATAATCAAGTGTTAAAGTTTTTTCGTACAGGTCTCCTGATATATTATTCACACTATAAACACCTGTGTAGTCCCAAAATATAGTATTAGGGTTAGAAATGTTTACATCTTGTGAGCTTCGGAATTCCGAATCATTACCACCAGCCAAAAACTGTAGATAGTTCTCGTTATCAAAATCATTTAATGCGCCAAAGTTACTGGTATATGTTTTTTCCCAAGCTTCATACTCTTGTAAGAAATAATGAATATTATCATAGAATACAAAGTCATAATCAAAATTAGACCTTTGGTAACCATCTAAGAAATAAGATGTATCTGTAAAAGGATTGTATAATTCAATGGTGTTGTTGTCTATCTGAAATACATCAAAAGAATCATACCCATCTAAATCGTGGTTGACATCTAATTGCATATTAAAGGTGTTGTAAGTCCCTATATCTATACCAAAACCATTGCCTTGACTGCCCAATCCTACCAAATTATTGTTGGCAAATAGAGTACCGTTTCTAAACGATAAGGTAAACGCCACTTGCATAAATGGTACTTCGCCAAAACCTTGTGTTGCATTAACATCCACGTACCATAACTCATAAGTGTTTAATAACTGATTTAAAGATATAGGTTGCGGGTTGTTATCTGTAATAATTACCTCGTCCACAACACACGATGTTAGTAATGTTGCACTTATCAAAAATCCAAAAAGTAGTTTTACTGTCTTCATAATCACACGGTTTTAAAGTTTATAGTTTAAGAATTTCAAAACGCGTGCCAAACTCAAAAATCCAGAACTGGCCTAGGTTTGAAAGCCTTGTTTTTTTATGTACTTTTGATTTTAGAAGATTAACTATAATCCATGGATAAAACCACAAAATATGCCGTTTTTGGCTCCGGAAGTTGGGCAACTGCAATTGTAAAAATGCTTTGCGAAAATCTTGATGAAGTCGGCTGGTACATGCGTAGCGTTTATACCAAAGCACATATTTTAAAAGAGCAGCACAACCCAAGTTATTTGAGTTCTGTGGAGTTTCATACCGAGCAACTAAAACTCAGTAACGATATCAATGAAATAGCAGATTGGGCAGATGTGCTCATTTTTGTAATTCCCTCGGCTTTTATACATACCGAATTGCAAAAACTGACTGTAGATATTAGTCACAAGGTTATGGTTTCTGCTGTAAAAGGGATTATCCCAGAAACAGGGCTTTTAGTAGGTGAGCATTTTCATGACCATTATAATATTTCGTTCGAGAATATTGGTGTCATTGCCGGACCTTGCCATGCCGAAGAAGTCGCTTTGGAGCGTCTGTCTTACCTCACTATTTCATGTACCGATGCTACTAAAGCACAAGCTATCGCAGATGTGCTGTCTAGTGATTATATAAAAACAAAAATTAGCGATGATATTATAGGCACAGAATATGCCGTAATGCTCAAAAACATCTATGCCATTGCTGCTGGTATTGCTCATGGTTTGGGTTATGGCGATAACTTTCAGAGTGTATTGATGAGTAATGCCATTCGTGAGATGAAACGTTTTATTAAAAAAATGCATAAGATGAAACGTAATATCAATAACTCAGCCTATTTAGGGGATTTATTGGTGACAGGCTACTCTGTATTTTCGCGAAACCGTATGTTTGGCAATATGATTGGCAAAGGCTATACTGTAAAGTCTGCACAAATGGAGATGAATATGGTTGCCGAAGGCTATTATGCGACTAAAAGTGCCTTTTTGTTAAATAAAAAAAACACCAAAAAAACCAATCTTCCAATAATTAATGCGGTATACAGCATACTTTACGAAAACAAAAACCCTAAAAAGGTTTTTATTAAGTTAACAGATAAGTTGGATTAAGTTTTTAATTACTCCCAAGGCTATCTACCTTTTTATAATTCTTAATCAAAATTTTATTGTCAGGCTTTAATTGAAGTCCTTTTTTACAAGCTATATCTGCCAATTCATAATTTTTTAAGGCAGTATACGAAATACATATATTATTATATAGGCCGAATGAATTAGGATGTTTTTTAAGACCATTGTTAGAAATTTCTATGCATTTATCGTACATTTTTAAGCGATAATAGTCGAAACTTAATTGTAAGTAATTAGCCTCTGTTGGCTCAACCTTTAATAGTTTCTCTTGAATATCAATGGCTAAAGGTACATCTGTTATTTTAGCAATGTTTTTAAGATTATTAAGTGCTATTTTAAAATCTGGCTTAAATTCTAGGGCTTTTTCACAGTTTGTTTTTGCTTGGTCGTAGTTTTTCAATTGTATCTGACAAGCACAAATATTGTTGTAGCCTAGATATGAGTTAGAATCTAACTCTATCAATTTTTTAGCAGCAAAAATTGATTTATCATACTCTTTATTATTGTAAAATTGAACAGATAAGTCTAACAAATTCTTTGATGAGGGAATCTCTAAGTTAGGTGACTCACTTAAATCTATTTTACTTATTTCTATACTAACATAATCCAAATAAGCTTTTGCTAACTTATCACTAGAATCAGATAACAATATCCTATTTGCAAGGTTTTTTAATTTATACCAATCTTTAATTTTTTTATACCCTTCGAGCAACTTATACTTACCTTCTATAAACTCTGATATGGAAATAGCCTTTTCTAAATAAACAATAGCTTCGCTATCTCTATTCTGATCCATCAGAAAAGTTCCATAAAAATACCAACCTGCGTGATAACCTGGGAGCAAATCAATTGCTTTTTTAAGATATCTTTCAGCTTGTTCTGTATTGTTCTGTAATTGTTTTAGTCTACCATAATTAACATACAATAAAGTATATTTTGGTGCAATTTCCATAGCCTGCTTATAATATACTTCGGATTTATCAAAATTACCTTTGTCCATTTCATACATCCCACAATTCACAAGCGCCTTTGCATTATTTGGGCTCTTTTTTACAACATCTAACCATAATGTTTCTTTACTTTTCCATACTTTAATTCTTTGAATTGTACCGTAGGCATAAGCTGATAAAAGCACTAAACAAAATGAGGTTAAAACTGTCCTTGATTTTTTATTAAGCTTAAATGTATCTAACCATAAAAAAATTGGCCATACCAAAGCAATAATAAGTCCTACAAATGGGAAAAACATGCGATGATCATTTTTGACATCTAATAAAGGTATTAAGCTTGAGGTTGGTAATAAAGACAAATAGAACCATAATATACCAAAACTGACAGGCTTATATTTTTTTGTCTTTGAAGTTATAATAGTAACAGTAATCAATACTAAGTTTACAATTAAGCCAACAAAAAACTTAATATTCCAAATATCATTAAAAACCTTTAAATCAGTTTCGAGGTTAAGCCCTAGTGGTAAAAATAAACTTCCAATATAGTAACAAAATACCCACAATTGTGTTATTAGATAATTAAAAATTGAGGCTCCATTTGGCTCAAACCCCTTTGGTATCATCGCTTTTGCAAAAAACAATAATCCCATACACACTATTATTGGGATACTCATCCTTTTTAAAAATGTGATTAACTGCTTGATTTTTTTTGATTTAAAAACGTCAATAATAGAACCTTTGTATTCAAATAGCCATACATAACACATTAACAATGGTATAAACATAATACCTGGTTCCTTGGCTAGGATACTCAAAAAAGCTGGTAATAAATACAAATAATATTTACGAGACAATGCTGAGGATTGATACATTACAAAACCTAACAACACAAAAAAAGTAGATTGAATTTCACTCCGAGCTATGATATAATTTACGGTTTCTGCTTGTACTGGATGCACCATAAAAAATAGCGTCGCAAAACTAGCTAAATAATAGCTTTTTTGAGATGGTAAGTAAAGCTTAAAAATATGCTTAAGGAAGAAAAACAATAAGATTCCAAAGCCTATAAACCAAATAAAACTTGATAAATGAAAATAAAACACATCTAAACCACCAGCAATCCAATAATCGACAGCAAGAGATGTCGTTACTAAAGGCCTATAACTTTGACTTAATGGTAATGAACTAAATGTTTTTCCATCAACAAAAAAATTGGGTATGTTGTTTAAATCTCTAATATTCAGGTTATTATTAACGGTATGTATATCATCGTAATAAAAACCATTTTCAAAGTGATTTAAGTATACTAGGGAAACAACAGTACACATAAAAATGATAAACAGTAGATTTTTATTTTTTTTCATGTGTAATATTATTAAGATTAAATACAGGCATATTCAATAAAAATACTATTTTTTCGTTATTCGAACTCTAATAAAATATTTCAGTAAGTTTACTAATATTTAGTCGAATAAAAAATTTAGTTTTAACTAAATCAAATACAAATGAAAGAAAATAAAATAATTGCTGTAGTCATACCATGTTTTAGGGTTTCTAAACATATAAAAACTGTTATCGCTTCAGTTCCAGATTTTATTGATCACATTATTTTAGTTGATGATGCTTGCCCTGAGCAATCTGGTAAAATTGGCAGTAAAACAAGTCATAGCAAACTATCTGTTATATTCCATGATGTTAATCAGGGTGTAGGAGGTGCTGTTATTTCTGGTTTTAAAAAGGCTATCGATTTAAATTGTGATGTTATAGTTAAGTTAGATGGGGATGGCCAAATGGATTCAAGTAAAATTACTAATCTAATAGCACCTATATTAGAAGAAGAAGCTGACTATACAAAAGGTAATCGTTTTCACGACTTTAAGGCATTAAAGCTTATGCCTAGGACACGTCTATTTGGAAACAGTGTTTTATCATTTGCTACAAAACTCGCTTCTGGTTATTGGAATGTTATGGACCCCACAAATGGCTTTTGTGCTATTTCTAAATTTACTTTGTTACAATTGAATCTTAATAAAATTGAAAAACGTTATTTTTTTGAAACAGATATACTTATCAATTTAAACATGGTAAATGCTGTTGTAAAGGATATTCCTTTGCCTGCTATTTACAATGATGAAGTTAGTAATTTAAGCATAAGACGTGTATTGTTATCTTTTCCTCCTAAAATACTAAAAGGCATAGCTAAGCGCATTTTTTATAAATATTATATCTATAATTTTAATATGGCTTCTATCTATTTCCTTATGTCTATACCGTTACTTCTTTTTGGATTTGGATTTGGTGTCTATAAATGGAATACTGGAATGGCAATAAATACGGAAAACAATGCCGGTACAATCATGTTAGCAGCATTACCAATTATATTAGGAGTTCAATTTTTATTACAGGCCATTCAAATTGATATAAACACAATTCCTAAAAAAAATTAATTTAGCAATTAAGAAGTACTTTTTTGAAAACGAAATTGACTTTAGATTGCTACTTTATTTATTTTGTGCGCCAAAAATCTCAAAAAGAAAAACTGGAAATTGTATTTTTTTAATGGTTTTGACATTCATTTGAAGGCTAAAAACATTCTTAATGAATGATATATTAGTCACATGATAATCTCCTGAAAATCTTTTCCCTGCTATTTTACGTCCAATTTTATAAAATATATTCTCTGTAGGTCCAGAAATAATGACCGTTCCGCCAGGCACTAATAATTCAGAAAACAAAGTAACATAAGGTTCTAAATCATCTATATGTTCTAAAACATCTAAGGCATAAATAATATCAAAAGAGGCCTCTTTAAAATTCATATTTAATATATCACCTTGTATGAAATTAATATTATCAGGGAAATCTATTATTTGCCTGACTTTATTAAACGGACCAAACTCAATATCACAACTCGTAATGAGGTGTTCATCTAAAGCTAACATATAACTTAGTACTCCAGAGCCACATCCAAAATCTAATATTCTTTGTTGTGTTTTTTTAACTTTAGCAAACTTGAGAGCTATTTTAATACGTTTCCAAAAAAGCCAATCTATAATTGGATTTTGATGAGAATAAGCAGGCAAAGCTGCCTCACCTATTTCATAACTATCATCATATTCAAGTATAGTTTTAAAAGTAGATTTAAATTTTCTCTTCGAATATTTAAATTTATTCATTTTACTAAATATATATGATTAAAATTAGTAAAATATTTTAAAGGTGAACTAATATACTAGTATTATTGTACCAAAAGTCCTCTTTAACATACATTAAAGTGATGCGCTGCGATGTTTTAGCATTAATAGTATTTATTTTAGTTCAACTACTTTAAGGTAACTATACCGAGGAGCAATACCAACGAATGCCTGTCCTGCGGCATAATTAAGAGACATGTCTAAATCCCCTGATGATGATACTTTTACTATGACTGCATTAACTTGGCTGAATAGTTACTGAACTAGATGAATTAGCAGGATAAGCCACACATATATTACCACTAGTAGCATTACCTTCACCAACCACAATAGACAATAGTCCGTTGGTATCTCTCACTGTTGTTGAATAAGGAAATACAATATTTTGAGCATAACCTATAATGCAAGAGAAAATAAAAACTAAAAAAAGTGATTTTTTCATGGTTATAAAATTTAATTCATAAATATTTGATGCTTTATTGATGTATTATTTCAAATTAGAGGAAAAAAAACCACGCTGTTAGGGCGTGGTTTTTTTTGAATTATTATTATTATTTAGAGTGTTGTTGAGATAGTTTTCCAGGCACCACCTATATATACACGTATTTCGTTGGATGATGTGTTGTAGTATATATCTCCATTTGCTGCTGTCTTAGCTGCGTTTGCGTCTGCATCACTAGCAAATTGTCCTAGCGTCAATACTTGGCTAATGTTAATGTTATTAGCAAGTTTTGCTGATGTCACTGCACCATTAGCAAGTTTTGCTGATGTCACTGCATCATTAGCAAGTTTTGCTGATGTCACTGCAGCATCTGCAATTCTGCTAGTTACTACTGCACCTAAATTAATGATAGATACTGGAGCACCAAGTTGATAGTCTATATCGACATCGCCTACTATAACATCTATACTATTTGTCACAGAACCTGCAACTGTCTCATCAGCGTTTAAAGTAGCTATCGCTGAAACGTTTGCTGCAATATCCGTATCGTTTGAATTAATCGCTGATAAGTTTGCTGCGATATCTGTATCGTTGCTGTTGATAGCTGATAAGTTTGCTGCTACACCTGAAGCGTTTGCTGCTATATCCGTATCGTTTGAATTAATCGCTGATAAGTTTGCTGCGATATCTGTATCGTTGCTGTTGATAGCTGATAAGTTTGCTGCAATATCCGTATCGTTTGAATTAATCGCTGATAAGTTTGCTGCGATATCTGTATCGTTGCTGTTGATAGCTGATAAGTTTGCTGCAATATCCGTATCGTTTGAATTAATCGCTGATAAG
>Ga0209223_10000276_pt1 | contig 58592 bp, 43 predicted proteins | sample COG_06_FD_184750 | JGI IMG/M metagenome (GOLD analysis project Ga0209223, IMG submission 184750) | Pelagic Microbial community sample from North Sea - COGITO 998_met_06 (SPAdes) (version 2) | ecosystem: Environmental > Aquatic > Marine > Neritic zone/Coastal water | place: Helgoland, sampling... | reverse complement strand
GTAATTTTATTTTCTATAATCATAAGCAGAGATTTAATTATATATTAGAATTCAACACTTTAATATACTAATTCTCTGCTTTTTTTGTCTCTGTAATTTAAACTAATTTTTAATCGAACTCAGGTTAATAAAGTAAACAATACGTTTTGTAAAGTAAAACAATCTACATTAATAAGCTATGAAAAATTGATTAACAGATTTATAATTACACTGCTAACAATTATTTTATGACAATTTTAATACAATTGCCTAATCTAGGTATACAAATTAGGGCAACTCTATATAGTCCTAAAACTTTTCTAGAGTTGCCCTAATTTTCATCTGTAAAGTATAAACTTCCTTATTTCAAAGTAGTTTATGGTGCTGTAGCCTTATACAAAACCGCTGTTTCCGAAGTAGTAACTGTATAGGTAGAATTTGCAACTACCATTATAGACTCTCCTCTAGTAACTGTATATTCAGAATCATCGCCTTTAAAAGTTACAGTTCCATCTAATACTATTAAAATCTCTACAGTTGAAGAATTCCCAGTATAGGTTTGTCCATCACAAATTCTCAATTGACTCAATTCAAAGTCTGGTGCAGGACTCTTGTATATTTTTTCAATTCCATCTAGCTGAATATCTCCTTGTAAAATATTCGGTATGGTTTCTTCAAACACTACATGCTTTAACAATTCATCCTCGTCAATGTGTTTTGGTGTCAAGCCACCTCTTAGTACATTGTCAGAATTTGCCATCAACTCCATATTTTGTCCTTCTAAATAAGCATGTGGAATTCCAGCATCTTGAAAAACGGCTTCTCCTTTATTTGCCTTTACAATATTAAAAAAGTAGATAGAAAAAATTCCTTTGTCTAAATTTTTAATATCTGGATTTGAAACAACTGCTTTTGCTGCCCAATAATCTGGATTCGATTTTTCTATTTCACCTTTTTCATACAAAGGCAAAATTCTATCAACTAGAGGTTGTAAAACAGCATTTGTTTTTTCTTGATCTTGAAGCATTACCTCTTTATACAAACCTTTGTATCCTTCTTTGTCAAATACGGTTTCTAAATAATTGAATTCTGGAATCGACTGTAAAACTTGTTTCAACTTAGAGCGTTCTAAGAAACCGTGCAACAACCAAAACTCACTTAAGGCAACCATAATTTCTGGTTTGTGATTGTCATCCTTGTAATTTCTATTTGAAGCCGTCAAGGGGATGTTCAATTCGTTCTCTCTTTGAAATCCTTTTTCAGCACTTTCTTTTGAAGGATGTACTTGAATAGACAGCATATCACTCACGTCTAGAACCTTAAACAAAAATGGAAGCCTTCCAAACTTCTCCTGCACTTTAGGACCTAATTTCAACAATGAATTCTCCGCTAAAAAATCATTTAAAAAAACAGGAGTCTCTCCTACTGATATTGAAGAAGGAGCATTGTTATGCGCACCTAACCAGTATTCTGCATATTTTTTACCTCCTTTTTTTTCTATATTTAATAATTCAGGAATAAAATTGCTTCCTCCCCATGCATAATTCTGAACCTGCCCTTTTATTGGCAAGAGTTTTTCTGATGTTTCCATTAATTCTTAATCTAATAGTTTTGTCAAGTAGTATTGCAAAAATAAAAATCTCTTATTTTTTAGCCAACAAAGCACTCATTTTTTTTACAACTTCTTGATACGCTTTATCCTCAGCTAAATTATGGTATTCGATTGGATCTGTTTTTTGATTGTAGAGTTCTCTTCCCTTTTTACCTTCATCCCATTCTATATATCGCCAATCATTATTCTTTACAGTTCTCCCTAACATTTGCCCTCTTCGAGTTATGGCTCTTACTTCTGTTCTAAAAGGTTTGTTCGGATCTTCAACAATGCTTGCAAAACTTTTTCCTTCTAAATAATCGGGTACATTTTTTAAGTCCATCAGTTCTACCATTGTTGGGTAAATATCCACAAACTCAAACATCGAATTCGAACGAAGGCCTTTTTTACCCACGCTATTACCTGCCATTATAAATGGTGCTTTGGTACCTTTTTCAAATATGGTTACCTTGTTCCACCAATTGTGCTCACCTAAGTGATAGCCGTGATCCCCAAAGAAAACAATCAATGTATTGTCCATTTGCCCTGATTCTTCCAATGCATTAAGTACTTTTCCTAACTGGGCATCCATAAAAGTTGTACATGCATAATACGAACGTAAGAATTCGCGTTTTTCTAAATCTGTAAATTCATTGAAAGTTTTGGTTTCTCCAGGTAATGAATGCGGATAAGCCGGTTTCCATCCATCTGGCAAAACTGGCGGATTACAATCTTCCAATGGATACATATCAAAATACTTTTTAGGAGCAATAAAAGGATCGTGTGGTTTTTTAAATCCAACAGCTAAAAAGAAAGGTTTGTCTCTTTTTGTTTTGATAACTTCTATTGCTTTTTTTGCGATTTGACCATCTTGTTGGTCTTCATCTCCTCCATCAGCAGCCAACCATCTACACCATTTTAGTTTGCCATCTGTTAAATTTCTTCCTTCTCCTTTTTTTCCTAATTTCGTCTCTTTAAATCGGTAAAAATTATCCCAAGCATTTGGATCCCAGAACACCTCTTTTGTACCGTGAAATATTTTACCCATTCCTACGGTTTCATAGCCATTATCTTTAAAAAGTTTTGGCAAAGTAGTTTTGTCTTTTAGAAGTGGGCTTAAAGGTGTTTTATTATCTGTAACACCTATAGATTCGGGATAAAGTCCTGTTAAAAGAGAACTTCTACTCGGCCCACAAACCGCAAAATTACAATGTGCGTTGTCAAATTGCACGACCATTTTAGCCAATCTATCTATATTAGGTGTTTTTACAACAGGGTGATCATAGGTAGCAATGGTAGGATTTAAATCGTCTACCATAATGAATAGAACATTCTTATCTTTTTTTTCTGCTACTTGATTCTGCTTTGGTTTCACTGTATTGCAAGACAAAACTGATAAGACAACTAAAATTAGCAATGCTGTTAATTCACTTTTTATTTTCATATCATATTATTTTTTAATGGGCATTTTTTGCGTTAATGGAATTTGTTTTTTTAGCATCGCTGATGCTTGTCCTGTTAAAAACAAGTAATGATCTGGAGCCACATTGTCATTCCCTACAAAATGAGCTTTATCACTATTTGGTGGATCGTTTAAAACAGGAATAATTGCAGTTCCTTCGTCTATTTCATCAAACATTCCCACATACAACATTTCACCTCCTGCAATGATAGCGTTGTAAATTAATTCCCAGTAAAATTGACCTCCTAATCGAGGAATAGCTCCATAAGAAGTATGTCTTGTAGAATTGGGATTTCTTTTAGACAAATTGTGCCAACTAAACCCAGCATAAGTCAAAGGGACATAATCTACACCATTTTTTTTACACCATTGAATATCTGCAATTACATGGTCTCTATACCTCAACTCATCTTTATGTAACAAAGGCGTAAAGCGTTGCACCATCCATGGTAAAACAATATCTGCAGATTTTATGACCTCATGTAAGTAAGTATCTGGCAAACAATCTTTGTCTAACTCTCTAAAATAAGTTGGTACTCCTAACATTACAGAACAACCCCCGTACTCAGGATCGTTCTTTAAAAAATCAATCAACCTATTGATTCCAATAGCTCTTGTTTCATAAGGTCTGTCAGGAAAGCCAATACCCCAAATTGCAACCAAAGGTTTTTTATTGTGCTGCAAATAGTTTTTGCTTTGGGTAACTTTTAACTGATCTACCAATTTTTTCCAATCCTCAATAATCACTGAACAGTCATCTTTTCCTGGTTTTATTCCAGATAGATCGTACATAACAGCAATTGCACGGTTATTCTTTTCTGCTGCAGAAACTGCATTTTTCAATATCACATCGTTTGAAATATTGCTTTTTTTATACTGTTTGGCGATATTGAAAAAACGCTGCATAAAAACACCGTCAATATTGTATTCGCGCATCCATTTGAAATGCAAATCGGTAGTGCTCTTATCTAAAGAACTAAAAACCCTTGCATGGTCGCCATTCTTAAATTTAAAACTGGTTTTGTAAGTTTTTTTATACTGACTTACATCTGGCCAAAAATCGATGGTATTGTGATCGTAGTCAAACTTCCCATTGGCCCCATAGTGTACCCATTTATCTCCAGAACCATCACCTGGAACTCGAAACCATCCTTGGTAGCCCGCCATTACCAAACCTTTGTAGGATGGATAATTGCTTTGTGTTGCATGTTTTGTTTGTGCATACCCAAATACAGTAGAGAGTAGTAAAAAACTTAGTATTAGTTTATTTTTCATAATTATTGGTTTTTAAAAGTTTTTTCGTTTTTATCTGCTCCCATTTCAAACTCTAACACTCCTCCGTTGCAAAGCTCTTCATGATTGAAAAATGGTTTTGTCATTTTTTTAGTATTCAAACGAACATTTTGTACATATTTATTCGTTGCACTGTTGTTATGAGCGACGATCTCAAACTTCTTCCCATTTGGTAGGTTGATAACAACCTTGTCAAAAATTGGTCTTCCCAAACTATATTGAGTTGAACCTGGATTGAATGAATAGAAACCCATTGCATTTAATATATACCAAGCAGACATTTGTCCACAATCTTCGTTCCCCGACAAACCATTTGGATTGTTGAAATACAAAGAGCTCATAATACTATCCGTTAATTTTTGAGTTTTCCACGATTCATCAACATAATTGTATAGATGGGTAATATGATGACTCGGTTCATTCCCATGTGCATATTGCCCAATTAAACCTGTTATATCTCCAGATACTTTTTCACCTTTCAATTCAGAACTTGTACTAAAAAGTTCGTCTAACTTTGTTACAAATTTTTCTTTACCACCCATCAAATCAACCAAACCATCTACATCATGCGGCACAAACCAACTCCATTGCCAAGCATTTCCTTCTACATAATCGTCTTCTCTATGTCTTGAAAAAGCAGGATCAAAAGGTTCTCTAAACGTACCGTTAGATTCCACACCTCTCATAAAACCTGTCTTTGGATCAAAATATTTCACGTACCTTTTAGAACGCTCCATATACTCTTTGTAATCATTATTTTTACCAAGATCTTTCGCCATTTGTGCGATACACCAATCGTTATAAGCAAACTCTAAGGCTTTTGATACAGACTCATTTTCTAAATCTGAAGGTATATAACCCAGTTTCTCATTGTAATACTTTCCCATCGGAGATAGCATCATTTTTATTCTACGATTTGGAAAATGAAAGCCCAAAGTGTCAAATTTTGATGCGTGTACAATTGCCTCATATGCTTTTTCAACATCAAAATCTTTAATCCCTTTCATATAAGCATCAACTATTACTGGAACAGCATGATATCCAATCATCGTTCCTGTATAATTGGCATTTAATTCCCATTTTGGCAATATGCCCCCGTGCTCGTATTTTTTAAGTAGTGAATTTACAAAGGCATTGTTTTTTTCTGGCTCGGTAATATTTAACAAAGGATGAAAAGCCCTAAAGGTATCCCACAATGAAAAAACGGTATAGACAGTAGCAGTGTCCTGATGTATTTTTCCGTCCATTCCCTTGTATCTTCCATCAACATCATTGAAAACATACGGACTCAAAGCTGCATGGTACAAACCGGTATAAAAAATAGTCTTTTCATCCAAAGTACCTCCTTCTACATCTATTTTTGACAACTGTTTTTTCCAAGAAGTTTTTGCTTGTTCTTTTACAGTATCAAAGTCCCAATGTGGAATTTCTTGGGTTAAATTTTTCTTTGCTCCATTATAATCAACTGAAGAAATTCCAACTTTCACCATCAATGTTTCGTCAACATCATCTTTAAATGTTAAAACAGAAAGTAACTTTTTCCCTTGAGCTGTTTTAGCATCTTTTAAGTGCAATCCTTTATTAAAAATTTCAACATCAAAAGGCTGACTAAAAACGGCATGAAAATATATATACCTATCTGGAGCCCAACCATTCATCTGTCTATAACCTCTTAACTCTTTATCACTGATAACTTCAACACCACTATTTACTACATTTCTATTTTGAAGACTGTGTACAAAATCGATCAACAACTTTTTTTGCGCACCTTCTTCAAACTGATACTTATGAAAACCTACTCTTTTACTAGCAGTAAGTTCTGCCTTTATGTTATAGTCTAATAAATCTACAAAATAGTACCCCGGTTCTGCAATTTCATTGGTATGCGAGAACCTACTTCTATATCCCTCATCTGGAGCTTCATTAGTACCAGGATTTAATTTGTTTTCACCTGTAAAAGGCATGAAGAGAAAGTCTCCCAAATCACCGATTCCAGTACCGCTTAAGTGCGTATGACTAAACCCTTTGATCGATGTATCGGTATGGTGGTAACCTCCACAAGCATCCCAACCTTTGGTGCGCGCATCTGGACTCAATTGTACCATTCCATTTGGAACAACAGCACCTGGAAAAGTATGACCATGACCTCCAGTACCAATAAATGGATTTACATATTTCGTATTATCTCTATTGTGTTCAACATCACTTGTGCAAGCAGTAAAAACACAACTCAGTCCAAGAATAAAAATTGCATATAACTTGTTCATTTATTCAAATATTTTTTAGAAGTTTAATTATTAGCTAAAAGTATATTTGAGGTATTAATTAACTATAAATATTCGTTAAATAATAACTTAATAGCTAAGAAAATTAAAACTTCCTTTACTTTTAGCTAATAATTGCATCTAAAAAACTTCCTTTTTTACTTTAATGGATTTTTTACAGCAGGTATATGTTTCCCTTTAGAGATACTTCCTGTTTGTATAACTTTTTGAATTGTTCCATCTTCATTGAAAAAAAGCTTGTCAAAACAAATTGATCTTAAATTTCCTTTTCCAGACAAGGCATAATTGTGATAAAACAAGTACCATTGCCCCTTATATTCTACTACAGAACCATGTGATGTACCGCAACCTGTAGGATCTAAAATAACTCCTTTGTAATTCCAAGGACCCAAAGGTTTATCACTAGTAGCATAATACATACTATTTCCTCTTATTACACCATTATTTTTATTGTTTGGATAAATCATATAATAAACACCTTTACGTTTGAATACAAAAGGACCTTCATGAAAATCTACCAAACCTTCCATATCGCGCATCTCTCCGTCAATCTCGGTCATGTTTTCTTTTAATTTTCCTCCTTTGATAGGCCAATATTTTTGAAAACCACCATGGTAAAAATACGCTTGTCCATCATCGTCAATAAATACATTCGGGTCAATCAACGGATCTAGACCTTTGATATAACCTTGTACTTTAAAGTCTGAAGCTGGTTTTTTACTTGTTGCAATTCCCATTTTCCAAGATGTTTTTCTATCTGTTCCACTAGGGTGAGGGAAATAGTAATAATATGTTCCGTTTCTAAAAGCACAATCTGGCGCCTACATGTAACCACCTTCTTCTCTTCCCCATGGAACATCACGTGAGTGTAAAATTTCTCCATGATCTTTCCAGTTTACCATATCATCGGTAGAAAAAACATGGTAACCATCCATTCTAGAAGCTCCTTTAGGTGGATAAACATCTGAAGATGGATATACATACAACCTACCATCGCTCCATACTCTTGCAGTTGGATCTGCAGTATACATATGGGTTACTATAGGGTTTTCAGCTCTTTTCTGAGCTATAGACATCGTTGATACAAATAGCAACAGTGCAAATAATTTAAAAAGTTTCATAAGATATTGTTTAATATTTAGGGTTTGTTTTAATTTTTATAAAAAATAGAAGGACTCGGTTTATAACCAATTCTATGTGCTTGAATTTCTATCCTGACTCCTTTAGGCAACTCAAATGGATCGTTGTAAACTTTCCATGATTTTATAACTTCCTCTCTATTCGGAATTCTATATCCTATGGAAACGCCTTCTGTAGGACAGGTAATTTTAATTTTACCATTGTATTTTTCAACTACAGGCTTGGCAGTTGTTGGTTGCTTGCCTGCTCCACTCCACAGCTGATTTATCAATTCTCTTTCTGGTAAATTGGGTTGATCACCAATTTCCTCAATCCACCTATCCATTTCTTTGCTCAATTCTTCTATTTTAGAAGCGTATTTAGCATCTTCAGCTAGGTTATTAATTTCATGTGGATCCGCAATACAATCGAAAAGCTCAATAGCAGGTTTTGTTTTCCGAAACCATTGTGATTGAATTTCGTTTAATTTTCCTTCTTCATTCAAACGAATCAATTCTCTCATTGTTGGAATTTTCTCTCTGTATTGAAGCTTTAAATAATAAGGCTGCTCTGGTCTGTAATTTCTGATATATTTATATCGTTTGTCTCTTACTGCTCTAATTGCATCTGTAGCCTCATCAAATCTATCAGCAGCTGCATGAATGTATTTTCTTTGAGGAATTTCTTTATTAAATATACTTTGCCCTTCAAGGTATTTAGGTTTTTCTGCTTCAGCAAAATCCAATACAGTTGGAGCCAAATCAACAAAACTCGCCAATTGATCTACAATTTCTCCTGCATTGCGTTTGTCTGGAAAACGAACTATTAGTGGGGTATTTAAACCACTGTCATAAATCAATCTTTTTTGACGTGGCATTGGTCCACCGTGATCTCCATAAAAGAAAATAATTGTTTTATCTAACAAGCCATCCGCTTCAAGTTGGGCTAAAATAGCACCCACTTGCTTGTCCATTTCTCCAATATTATTATACATCTTCCATAAATCTCTTCTTACAGTTTCTGTATCTGGCAAATAAGGTGGAATTGGAAAATTAGCATCTTTTGAAACATGTACAGTAGTTTCTTCTTCAGAAAATCCACCTCTCTTTTTTTTCTTATTTGGCGTTCTATCTCCAGAGTTATAGTGTCTTTGCTCTCCTCTTTTAAAACCATAAGGTTCAAACAAGCCCGACTCATGCGTTTGAGTAAAATTAAAAATTGAAAAGAATGGTTGCCCTTCTGGTCTATTTCTCCAATGTGCATAAATAGAACTTTCGTCCCAAGCAGTAACAGGAGCTCTGAATTGGTAATCTTGTTTGGAATTATTGGTACAGTAATACCCTGCATTTCGCATCAATTCAGAAAACATTTTAACTTCTGGTGCTGGAACTGCTTCGTATTTTGGCAAACCTATAATAGCAGTAGCCGACTTTGTTCTCATATGATTTCCTCCTCCTCCTGAAGGATAGGTTCCTGTCGCAATTGCAAATCGACTTGGGGAACATACACCTGAGGTAGAATAAAAATTAGTGAATCTAATTCCTTCTGAAGCCAAACGACTTAAGTTTGGTGTAGCAACCGTCATATCGCCAAAGGGAGGAATCCATTTACCCATGTCTTCACAAACCAACCAAAGAACATTGTAACGTTCTTTTGGGGGATTTTTTTTGTTTATTGAAAATCCTAAAAAAATACTCGAAAAAAATAAAAAAAACGTCTTTTTTAAAAAGGTTGAATTCATAGATGAAATATTTTTAAGAATTAATCGATCTTACAATCCACTAAAAAACAGATAACAAATTGTATTTATTTTGAAATTTTTCTTGCTCCTTTGTACTTTTCTAAAACACTAGACAAAGTAGAATGTACTTGCTTTTCATCTTTAGATAGCTTTTCAAATGCTATCGGATTGGATTCTAAAAAGTCATTTTTCACATTATAGAACTCACCTGTTGTATAAAGTTTGTATGTTGCATTTCTTGCAAACTCTCTAAGATTTTTAGCTTTTGCATTACGAGAATACCAACAGTAAACAGCTTCTTTATCACTCCCTTTTTCACCCATAAGTTGTGGTAAAAAACTAATTCCATCTACTGGATTGTTTGAAGGTAAATCAATTGTTGCTGCATCACAAATAGTTGGTAAGAAGTCGCTAAAATCAATCATGTTTTCAAAGGTTTTTCCAGCATCAATTTTGCCCGTCCATCTCACCACCAAGGGCACATGAGTTCCATTATCCGTTGTTCTTCCTTTACCCCCTGGGTACGATTTTCCATTAAATTTAGAAACGATAGACCTGTCTGTACCATTATCACCTGTAAATATAATCAAGGTATTTTCGCTCAAACCTAAGTCATCTACCTTCTTTACTACTTTACCAACCATCTTATCCATATATGCAACCATATATGGATAAGATGGTTGATCTCCTTTGTATTTTAAAGAACCCATACTCTTAGGATCCCAATCTTTAGAATCAGGAGTAGGACTAAAAGGACAGTGGGTAAGAATCATAGGGTAATAAACAAAGAAAGGTTTGTCTTTGTTAGTTTCTATAAAATCACATAAAAAATCACTCGCCACATCAGGACCATACTCTCCGTTTTTAAAATGCTTGGCAACTCCGTTAAATTCTAACACCGGATTTGGGAAACGTGTATCATGCCCCTTCTCATCATCTCTAGGTAGTTTGTGTTGCCAAAGACAAGACTGCTGAAAACCAAAATGCTGTGGTGAATCATTCTGATCTCCCAATTGCCACTTACCTGCAATAGCAGTTTTATAACCAGCATTTTCTAAAAGATTTCCAAAACTCGTTTGGTCTCTATCCAATCGACCAAACTTGGTATAATTTCTGACATTGTGAATTCCCGTCATGATTTGTACTCTAGAAGGTGTACAAATAGGTTGTGAATGACAATTTAAAAACTGAGCACCTTGAGAAGCCAAGTAATCAATATTTGGTGTTTTATAAGTAGACTTACCATTGACAGAAACACATTCAAAACCTAAATCGTCTGCCATTATCAATACAATATTCGGACGCTTGTTTTGGGCTGTAAAATTGAAAGTAAAAAGAAGTAAAACAGCGATTAAGACAGACCTTTTTAATTTATTAAAATTTGTTGTGTGTAACATATTTGGTTTTTTAAAATATTAAATAATAGCTGCCTATAAACCTCAAGCCTCTCCCTCATCTCAAAGCTTAGAACAAGCCATTAAGGCTTGTTCCAAACTACAGTATTCATTTTTGTCTCTAACTCTTTTACCAATTTTTGATATTTAGGTTCTTTGGCTAGATTGTTCCATTCTTCTGGATCTTTTTCTAAATCGTACAAATGGTAATCTCCAGCTTGAGTTTTGGTAAATCTATATTTATCCGTTACCACTCCATAGCTTTGTTTGGCACAGGTATAAGCGAAATGATTCCATTTAGGATTTTTTTGATCGATCAAAGGCACAAGACTGTGGCCTTTTAAACCAATCGATTTTGGTTGTTCTATTCCTGCCAATTCTAGAATTGTAGGATATATGTCTATATTTTGTACTACATGCTCTACCACTTTGGGTTTGGTAACACTCGGTGTTTTTATCATCAAAGGACTACGCAAAGCAACATTGTAACCTGTACCTTTTCTCCATAATCCATGATCGGTTAAGTGGTAACCATGATCACCCCAAACAATGATAATTGTATCTTCATAAAGTCCTTCATCTTTCAATGCCTTGATTACTTTTCCCATTTGAGCATCCACAAAAGTTGAAGACGCCATATAACCACGGATTAATTTTTTAGAAGTTTCATCATCCATACCTTCATTCCAACCAGCACTTTTATGCTTGTCTGAGAAGAATTCATCTGCAATAGATTTTTTAGTCCCTTTTGGAAAGTAGGCCAATGTCCCTGCATCTTCTGGATACATATCAAAATATTTCTTAGGAGCCACCCAAGGTAAATGAGGACGACCAAAACCACAAGCGATGGCAAAAGGTTTGCTTTTATCACGTTTATTTTTGATATAATCTACAACATCGTTGGTTGTTTTTCCATCATTTAATAAATCATCAGGTCCATCAACACTTGCATATATTAAAGCAGAAGGTGTGGCTGTTTTTTTCATGTATTTTTGTACAGCTTTTTGATCGCCACCTATCTCTACAATTTTACTTTTAATAGTTGCATCACCGTCTCTAGAACCTTTGTTTATCCAAAAATTTCCTGGAATATGCCAAGAAGATTTTTCAGATTTTGGCACATCACCGTGGTAAATTTTTCCACGCGTAGCTGTCCAATAACCGTTTTCTTTTAAGATTGTTGGCCAAGTTTGCTGAGAAGCTATCATATCGTCAAACTTTAGCTTTTTCTTTTTCTCTTTGCTGTAATAATCAAATCGAACTCCAGTTATCATAGCTGCTCTAGAAGGTGAACATATTGGATAATTCACATAAGCTCTATTGAATCGGACAGCATCTTTTGCAAAAGCATCTAAATTAGGGGTCAGCGGATCTGGCTCTCCATAAGCTCCAATCAAAGGTCTTAAATCGTCAAAAACGATCATTAAAATATTTTTTTTCTCTTGATTGTTTTGGGAAAACACTGGCATCCCTTTCAATAAAATGCCTAGTAAAAGAATTGCAATAGGAAATAACTTCATAAAGTATTGGATTTGTTTTTTTGTAGATTCTAATATAAAAAGTAAAGGTTGCCTAAAGAGGTAGCTTATACTCTTCAGACAACCTTATCATTTTACTTTAAAGGATTTTTTACAGCTGGAATAAATTCCCCTTTTGAAAGACTTCCTGTTTGTATCACTTTTTGGATCGTTCCATCGCTGTTAAATATCATTTTATCAAAACAGATAGAACGTAAGTTACTTCTTCCTGAAATCGATGCATTGTGGTAAAACAAGTACCATTGTCCCTTGTACTCTACAGCAGAACCGTGAGATGTATTACAACCTGTTGGGTCTAAAAGGATTCCTTGGTATTTCCATGGACCTAATGGCTTGTCACTAGTTGCATAATTCATTCGATTTCCTTTGATAGGTTGACTTCTATGACTGTCTGGGTAAATCATATAATAAATTCCTTTGCGTTTGAAAACAAAAGGTCCTTCATGAAAATTGTTCAAGCCTTCCATATCTTTCATTTTACCATCAATCTCAATCATATTTTCTTTTAATTTACCTCCTTTAATAGGATGTCCTTTTTGATCTCCACCATGGTAAAAATACGCTTGACCATCATCATCGATAAAAACATTAGGGTCAATCAATGGATCCAATCCTTCCATATAATGCTCTAAAACTTTAAAACCACGCGTAGGGTTTTTACTGATGGCAACTCCTGTTTTCCAAGTTGATTGACGATCTTCTCCACTTGGATGTGGGAAATAGTAATAGTATTTACCATTTTTATAAACACAGTCTGGAGCCCACATAAATCCACCATCTTCTCTTCCCCATTTTACATCGTTAGAATGCAAAACTTCTCCATGGTCTTTCCAAGTTACCATATCATCTGTAGAAAACACGTGGTAGCTATCCATACGCGAAGCACCCTTTGGAGGGTTCACATCTGTTGATGGGTATACATACAAACGTCCGTCTTTCCATACTCTAGCAGAAGGATCTGCGGTATACATATGAGTTACAATAGGATTCTCTGCTCTTTTTTGAGCTACAGTAATTATTGATGTAAGTACCAATAACATAAATAAATTTAAACGATTCATAAGTTTTAATCTTTTATTAATTTTTGATTTTTTAGTATAATTCAAATATGAATTATACTAAAAACATATTTGAGTATTTAAGTATTTGAAGCTTGTTATTCAACAACAACTTACTATTTGTTGTATTGATTGATCAGCTCGTTAAGTTCTTTTGCTTTCTTTTGATTCGATTCTATCAAATTATTTTCTTCAGAAACATCTTCCTTTAAGTTGAACAACTCACCTTCTATTTTTTTGCGGTCATTGTCCCCCTTTCCTTTTCTTAATAATTTCCAATCTCCTTTTCTAACGCCAGAAACAATATATTGTCTGCTATACAAAGCTACATCCTTAGCTTCGTTTTTTGCAGCTGTTGGTACAAGACTCGGAATTATTTTACCATCGACATTTAAGTCTTTGATATCAATTCCAATCATCGTAGAGAGTGTAGGTAAAATATCTATGGTTGAAGTAATGTCATCACTCACAATTCCTCCTTTAATTTCACTAGGATACCATATTACTCCGGGTACTCTTACACCACCTTCATAATTGCTAAATTTACCATCTCTTAAAGGCAAAGCAGAACCTGCTTGATCTCCATGTTTTAACCAAGGACCGTTGTCTGAGGTATAGATTACCATCGTATTTTTATCCAATCCAGATTTTTTTAAATAAGACAATAGTTGCCCCATATGATGATCAATCTCTTCAATAACATCACCGTAAAGTCCACGTTCACTTTTTCCAAGAAAATCATTTGATGCAAAAAGAGGTATGTGTGGCATTGCAGGCGTTAAGTATACAAAGAAAGGTTTGTCTTTAGATTCTTTTATAAAATCGATAGTTCTGTCAAAATAGCGTTGAGTTAGTGTTGCCTGATTGGCAGGATATTCTACAATTATTTTTCCTTCAAAAATGGGCACAAAATTTTTCCTAGATTGTTTTTTGTGCTTTTTTTTCAACCTTTTAGCCTCTTGATCATTGAAAACAAATTGCTGATCTTCTTTGGCTTTGGCAAGCGTATAACCCTGGTTAAAAATAACATTGTCTGCAAATACATGCTGTGAACCAATAGTCATATCATTGCTATATGGAATTCCATAATACTCATCAAACCCCTGATCCGTCGGCAATTGCCCCTCGATATCTCCCAAATGCCATTTTCCAAAACAAGCCGTTCTATAATTAACTTTCTTTAAAACCTCTGCTATAGTAACCTGAGTAGTTTCCATACCTGAACGATCTGGAAAAAATACTTTAACCACACCTGAATTCTTAGGTATCTTACCTGTCAACAAAGATGCTCTTGATGGACTACATTTTGGGTTAGACACATAAAAGTTATTATACTTAATCCCTTCCGAAGCCATTTTATCTATATTAGGTGTCTTGATATTGGGAGAACCGTAACACCCAAGATCTTGATAACCTTGATCGTCTGTAAAAACAATGATTACATTTAGCTGTTTTGTTTTTTGCGCAAACAGTGCCGTAGTAGAAACAAAAGCTATGATAAATAGTGAAAATAATTTGTACATAATTGTAATTTAGTTTTGAACAATATTAAAATATGAGAGTTAAATTTTAATTAATTAATTCTTAACTACCCTAGAAACAATGACTACTTGTTTATTATTTAGCTCTGATTTTAAACAAATTAACCTAAATCTATAAAAACTAATTTTATTAAAATTTTTAATTTAAATAGCCTATATCACTTAAAAAAGCATCGAGTTTTGATAGCGTATCTAGATACCATTTGTTCTTATTCTTTCCTTTATTATAAAACCCATGTCCTGCATTGGGATAACTGTAAAATTCACAACGATTGTTATGTAATAGCATTTTTTTATTGAAATCTTCAATTGAAGCTATTGGAACTACTTTATCATCTTTTCCGTGAAAAATAATTGTGGGTGGCAATCCACTTATGATATGATGGTAGGGAGACATGGATTTAGGCGAGGTACCAAAACGACTTTCTGAAAAGTTTTTTAACTTTTTAATATAATTATCCGTTACGCCCTCTTCGGCTGCGGTAACCAAAACAGGATTGAACAAAACCAAAGCTTTTGGTTTGGAACTTATAGCTTTGTCTTCTGTGGGTTCATCAAAATTCTGCAACAAAGCTGTAGCAGCTGCTAAATGACCTCCTGCTGAACCTCCACTAGCTATTATCTTATCAGGGTTCACACCTAATTCTTTTGCATGAGTTCTTACCCATCTGATGGCTGATTTGGCGTCAGAAACACATTTTTTTGACTCCACATTATTTCTTTCTTTTACACGATAATCAACCAATACAGTCACCAATCCCTTTTGCGCATAATATTCTGCTTGTGGAATAAATTGTTCTAGACTTCCGGTTTTCCATGCCCCTCCAAAATAAAACACAATTGCTGGCACTCGACTTGTTTTTTGGTGCCTTTCTGGTGAAAATACCCATAATCTAAGATCTAAACCATCTATTGTTTTGTATACAACTTCTTTCCCTCCATTGATCGTGGGAGGATAATTACGTTGGGCATGCAACTGAAAAATTGTCACTAGAAAAACTACACTTTTCGCAAGTACTTTAATCATGAAAAAATTTATTTTTAGTTATTTTAGAACTTTTATTCGAAATTTAATTTTTAACCAATTTTATAACTCTGATATTTGAATTTGTAACTATCGTCACAAAATACAAATCTGCTCTTTGGTTTATAGTTACCTCTAAATAATTATCTTGAATTATTATTTCTGGCACTATTTCTACACCTTTTGAATTAAAAATTGATACTTGAACTTATACTGTATCAAGTTAATAACCAATTTCTATGGTGAATTGATTTTCTAAAGACCTGCTTTTAAAAATGTACCTGTATAGGTCTATTCATATATATTGGTAATGTATTACTTCAGCAAACGTCTCAAACAAAAATGTTTGTATTAGGAACATGATATTTAAAAGGCTATTCCAAGATGAAATAGCCTTTTTAAACAAAAAACTTAAACTAATAAGAAGCTAATTATTATCTAAATATCCAGGGTTTTGAATAATGTTTGGAGACAACTCTAAAGCTCTTTGTGGAATAGGGTACCACATTTTATAGTCAGCATAATTTAACTGAATCTGACTTAGCCTAGGGAGCAGATTTGACGGTGTTTTATCAGAATCATCAATTGCTTCTATCCTATCTTCATATTTATTGGTTCTAAAAAGGTCAATTCTTCTCCACCCTTCGAAGGCCAGTTCTCTTGAACGTTCCTCTAATAATTCTTCCATAAAATCATCCTTAAGGTAATGATTATTTACTTTATCGATATCAACTTTTTTATGTAAAGAACGTTGTCTTACTTCTGACAACATCTCATTTGGTATACCAGCACGTGATGCTTTAACTTTATAATGGGCTTCAGCTCTTATTAAAAGTAAATCTGCATACCTCAACAGTGGAATATTAGTATCTAAAACGGTGTTTGTATTTTCTTTCAATTCTCCTAAATCAAAAGCTGGATTTCTATATTTATTTACGAAAATAGAATTGTTTTTGTTTAAATTCTTTGGTTTTACAGGCGTCACTTTAATATATTTCATACCATTTAACGATTCTACGCCATTTTTTTCTTTTAGTTTTCCTCCAGATAAATTTGCTTCTCTCCTTGTATCACCTTCAAAATACAAATCGTACATATGTACATTAGGTCTTAGCAGACCTTGACCTCCTCCAAGACCGTTACTACCTAAAGTCACAGCAGACCTACTATACCTAACACCATTTTGTGCGTTTGTTTGAATGTTAAATATAAATTCATCGCGTTGTTCTTCACTTCCTGCTTTTACAAACAGCATTCCGTAATTATCTACCAAACTATAACTATCACTATCATAAACCTTATCTGCATAATCCTTTGCTTTATTATAATGCTCTTTATCATCAACCCAATTAAAAGAATTTAAAGGAAAAGGTTCAATACCATTATATACTTTAGACTCTTTTGCTGAAGCTAAATACAAATGTAGTTTGGCTAAATAAGCTGTAGCGGTTAATTGACCAGCTCTTCCATTGTGATTCATTTTTTCGTCGATAATATTTTCTTGAGCGTAAAGCCAGTCAGCTTCTATCAAGGCAGCTACATCTTCAACAGAACTTCTAGTAATGGTATTATCTCTTGTCTCTTGATTCACTATTGGAACTCCCCCATAATAAGTCATCAAATAAAAGTAATAAAAACCTCTCATAAATCTTGCTTCTCCTTTTAAAGAGGCAATCAATTCTGGTGATTCATCAATTATATTATCAATATTGTTCAACACCGCATTGGCTCTAAAAATACCTTGATACAAACCTATCCATGTTGAAGTAATTTGGATATTTGTTGAAGTGTAAGATAAACTTGACAACGTAATCCAAGCAGGGGAATTAAAATTAGGATCTGGCTCAAGTAATTGCTCGTCATTATTACAGGATGACATCCAATTGTTTCCTCTAAACCAAGTTCCATTTGCCCCGAATAAATTACCTGGTAAACCTGGACCTGATTCACTAAGCAACGAATACACCCCCAATACTGCTGCATCTGCACCTTCTATACTCTTAAACACTTCTTGTTTTTGTATTCTTGAAAAATTAACTTCTTCTAAATAGTCATCGCACCCAATAATATTAATCATTGTAAAAACACTAAGCAATGCGATATATAAATTTGTTTTTTTCATCATCTTTTTGTTTAAAAATTAGCATTAATCCCTACTGAAATACTTACTGCTACGGGGTAGCTACCTCTATCCACACCTCTTACCAACTTGTTAATCCCTTGAATTTCTGGGTCAAAACCTCCATATTTGGTAAATGTTAACAGATTGTTTGCATTAGCAAAAATTCTTAAACCTCGAAAACCAGAATTTTCTGGTAAATCAAAGTTATAGGCTACATTCAAAGATTTTAATCTCACATACGAACCATCTTCAACATAATAAGAAGATTCTAAAGAAGAACCCTGTCTATCACGTATGCTGTAGTCATTGTAAACTCCACCATCTTCTTTCCAAGTAGAACTCCAGAATTCTTTCGTAATATTGTGATTTTTACTTTTACCTCCTTGTCGTAAAAACCTACCTGCGTAAAAAATTTCGTTCCCTAAAGAATAATTAAAAAATAGATCAACATTGAATTTCCCAAAAGTAAATCTGTTTACAAAACCTCCAAAAACATCAGGATTACCATTACCAATGGTTGTTCTATCATTTTGAGTTATTAAATTTTCTCCACCATCATCGTCTGTCAAGTTTTTAAACTTCATGGCTCCCGGATGAACATTATGGCTATCAATATCTGTTACTCCTTCTTTTAGCGTATACGTTATATTTGGACTATAAGACTTTGCTGCTGCTTCTCTGGTGGTATATTGATCAAATTCCTTAAAATCTTCAAAGTCGTAAATTCCATCATATACGTAGCCATAGAAAGAACCTACAGGCTCACCTACTCTTAGTATACCTATCTCTCTAAAAGTTGAAGTTCCTTGTGGTAACAAACGCTGGGTTGGTCCACCAAGATCTATTATTTCAGAAATATTTCTTGTTGCAGTAAAGGATGCAAACCAATTGAATTTGCTATTTCTAATGATATCCCCAGAAATGGAAAGTTCAATACCAGAATTGTCTATTCTACCAATATTTTGAACTTGTACACCAATACCATAGTAGGCAGGAATATTTAAATTCAATAACAAATCTTCGGTTTTTTTGTAGTAGGCATCAGCAGTAAAATTTAATCGATTGTTGAACATAGAACCATCGATACCTATATTGGCTTGTGTAGTAGTTTCCCATTTTAAATTAGGGTTCCCTAAATTGGCAATTCCAAAAGACATCACATTATTATTTGATGAATCTGGGTAGTAACCTATTTGGTAATTTGTACGAGTCAACCCATCAGGAATTCTATCGTTTCCTGTGGTACCATAACTGGCTCTCAATTTTAACAACGAAATATAGTCGGCACCAGCTAAGAAACTTTCGTTACTAAGTGTCCAACCTGCAGCGAAAGCATAAAAATGCCCCCATTTGTTGTTCTCTCCAAACTTACTTGATCCGTCTCCTCTAAAAGATGCTGAAAACAAATATTTATCTTTTATTTGAAATTGAGCACGTGAAAAATATGAAGTGTATTGATTTTTGGTTTGAAAAGATGTGGGGATTTGTGGATTTACCCCTTCTTGAATATTGTAGATTCCTCCTGCACCAACGGCAAAATCTCTGTTCTCAGTTTCTCTAGTTTCTTTTACCTGATTTCCTAATTCAAAACCACCCAGCAAAGTCATTCTTACAACATCAAAACTAGTATTGTAGGTTAGTGTATTCTGCCAATCCATTCGTCTAGAACTGGTGTTTTTTAAAATAGCTCTTCCTCCATATCTTCTACCTTGAGAAAGCGTTCTAGGATAAAACAAATCTGCTTGTGAACTTGAGACCTGTCCGGAATACCTAGATCTAAATCTCAAATCATTGGTAATATTTACATCCAATGCAAGCGAAGCAATTAAACGGTTTAAGGTCGTTATTTTGGTACCATCTCTCAACAATTCTAAAGGTCCTGACAATTCTCCATCCAACTCATCGTCAAATTCTTCATCTGGATTTTCTTCAGAAGGATCTGTGATAACATACCCTGGAGTAGAATTTAATACACTTTGTATAATACCAGCACTCACACTATTACCTTGAGCATTACCACGTACTGCATTGGTTCTTCCCATTGACCCATTGATATTGGAACTTAAACTTACGTGTTTATTGACGTCCATTTTGTATTTTAACATGGTAGTAAAACGCTCGTAATCTGTATATTTTACAATACCATTCTTTTTTAGATACCCTAGAGATGCTGCAGTTTTACTATTTTCGGTTCCGCTATTAAATGCAATATTTACTTGCTGACTAAGGGCAGGTCTAAAAACTTCATCTTGAAGGTTCACATTTACAATGCTATCAGGATGGTACTCTCTGGCAATCCATGTTGGGTCTTCTTGATCTCCACTGTTCGTACTGTAAAGAGGTGATCCTCCAGGGGAATTGTAATGTCTCATTTGTACATATTCTTCCATATTCAAAACAGGCACTTGATTTGGTAAATAATCTACAAAGGTTGTCAAATTCACAGAAAGTTTATTTCCAGATTGACCTCCAGATTTGGTAGTTATCACAACAACTCCATTGGCTCCTCTGGCACCGTAAACTGCGGTAGCAGCCGCATCTTTCAAAACAGTCATAGATTCAATATCAGAAGGATTGATAAAAGACATATCTCCAAGACCAGAATTCTGATCATTCTCTGCAACAGCAACATTAGAATCTCCTGCTTCAACAGGAACTCCGTCAATTACATAAAGTGGCTGCGTTCCTCCATCGATAGAACTAGCACCACGGATACTTACATTGATACCTGCACCTGGAGCTCCCGAAGTAGAATTTACCTGAACTCCAGAAATTTGACCTTGAAGATTGTCTAAAAAATTACCTGATGCCATCGTTGGCAAATCCTCAGCATCTGCTACAGCAAGCGCTCCTGTTACGTCTTTTTTGGTTTGGGTTCCATACCCAATAACAACAACTTCATCTAATTGATTTCCGCTATATAGGATTACATCAATATTGGTTTTATCACCAACTGCTACTTCAGCATCAGTGTAACCTACATATGAGAATATCAATTCTACATTCTTTTTGTCTTTTAAATTGATTTTAAAATTACCATCAAAATCTGTAATTGCACCATAATTAGTACCTTTTACAATTACCGATGCTCCTGGCAAAACATCTCCATTCGAGTCTTTAACATTTCCCGTTACTATATTTTCTTGAGCATAAAGGATAAGTGAAAAGAATTGAAAGAAAAGGATTATCTTTAAGTTTTTCATTTTGGTTTGTTTGGTTAATTTAGTTTTTATTTTGTTTTTGTAATTCGTTTTTCTTTTGAAGAGTGTTATTTCATAAAAACTTATTTAGTTGATTTTTTTATTCAATTTTAGCAACATTAGCTTAATAAAACATTAATAAACGATTAAATCCCCCTTTAAAACCTAAGAAAACTATCACTTTACAGATTTTTAAACACAAAACTGCTTTTTATTTTAAAATATTTTTTTTGATTCTAAAAATAAAAAACTCTGTTAATTTTAAACCTAAACAATTTGAAAAAAAACTGCCTCATAAATTATGAGGCAGCCCTATTAACTTAAACTAACTTAACACTTTTTTTAAGAGGTTATTCTTGTCAAAAAACCTTATACTTAATTAGGCGTGTTCTTCCTTAGATTTTTTATTCTTTTTCTCTTTTTTAGCTTTTTTCTCCTTAGGTTCAGTTACCTCGGTTTGTTTTCCTCCATTTTCAGCAGCTGCTTTTTTCGCACTTTTTCTAGCTGCTTTTTCTGCTTTGCTACTCTTTGGAGGTCTGATGTGGTCACCCATTTGACTTCTCCACGTTTTGTATTTTTGCTCTAAATCTGCAACTTTATCTGGATATTGTTCATTTAAATTATTCTTTTCAGAAATATCTTCAGCTAAATTGTATAGCTCTATTTTTTTCTTGTTGTACAACAATTTCCAATCTCCTTCTCTCACAGCCCACTTATCATCAGCTCCATCAAAATACAATTGCTCATGTAGTGGTTTGGTAAGCTTATTGTCCATTACATTTAACAAGTTTTTACCGTCGTAGATAATATCTTTTGGCAATTCTGCATCAATAGCAGCAGCAATTGTAGGCATAATATCAATTGACATGATTGGCTCATCAGATGATGTTGGCTTGTATTTTGAAGGCCAGCTTACAATAAACGGTACACGGTGTCCACCTTCGTAAATAGAGTGTTTGTAACCTTTTAATGGATAGTTATCTGCATTTGTAGAAGATGCTCCCCCGTTATCAGAGAAAAAGAAAATCAATGTTTCATCGTAAATTTTATTTTTCTTCAAAGCTTCTACCACATTACCAACTGCTATATCCATTCTGTAAAGCATGGCATGTAAGATATCTCTTTTAGGATCTCCTGTTTTGAATTTTTTGATATCTTCTTCTGGTGCTTGTAACGGATTGTGAACAGCGTTAAAAGGTAAATACAAAAAGAAAGGCTCTTCTTTTTCAGTTTTATCATCGATAAAGTTGATCGCTTCTCTTGCTAAAATATCTGTCAAATATCCAGAGTCTGAAATTATTTTCTTGTTTCTATAGATAGACTGGTACTGTTTCGCTGGGTCTTCAATCAAGCCAAGATCAAAATAATCATGTGCTCCGTGCCCTAAGAAACCGTAAAATTCATCAAAACCTCTATTTAATGGATGGTAAGGCATGGTTAAACCAAGGTGCCATTTTCCAAAAACTCCAGTAGTATAGCCTTGTTGCTTTAAAAATTGTGCCAATGTAAACTCAGACAATGGCAATCCAATTCTTGAATCTGGTGCTCTATAGAAACCAAAACGTTGTTGGTATCTACCAGTTAACAATCCTGCTCTTGTAGGCGAACATACATATCCACTTGCGTAACCATTTGTAAACACAACTCCATCACCTGCCAATCTATCAATAGCTGGCGTGCTTACCTGAGATTTTTTTGTTTGATAACTCGCATCAGCATATCCTTGATCATCAGAAACGATCAATACAATATTGGGTCTCTTCTTTTTTTGAGCATGAATCTTATTTGCCTGAAAAGCAAAGAGTGCAATGGCACAAAGTATAAAAATTGATTTGTTTTTCATGTTTTTAGATTTTTATTATTTCTAGTTTAATTTTTCAATGATCTCTGCCAATCAACCAATGCTTGTTTGTATTTTTTCGCTAACTTAGGTTGGCTTGCAGATAAGTCGTTTAATTCTGCCGGATCTTTTTCGATATCGTAAAGCTTGAACTCATTTTTCATTTTAACCGCTTTCCATTTTCCATCCATCACCACAGCATTTACTTTTTCTGACCAGAACAATGGTTTTGAACGCGTTACTTCCCCTCCTGTAAAAGCAGCTTTCACATCAATACCATCTACTTTATCAGATGTAAAATCAGCACCACACAAAGAAGCAATCGTTGGCAACCAGTCTACCCCCGCAATGATAGTTTCATTGTCAACTTTACCTTTAGAGAATTTTTTAGGATACGATACAATAAAAGGCACTCTAATACCACCTTCGTGGAAACTAGCTTTACGATCACTGTAGTTTTTTGCAGAACCTACACTGTTTAGTAAAGTTGGTTTTTTCTTGTAGCGCTCTTCTAATGATTTTGATCCTATTTGTGGCGTTAATGGCCCTGGACCGTTGTCACTTGAGAAAACAATAATCGTATCGTCTGCCAAATCTGCGTCTTTTAAATACTTAAACAATCTCCCAAGAACAGCATCCATTGCAGTTACATCAGCACAGTAAGCTTGCATAGCTTTGTTGATATCTCCAAACTGAGCTACGTACTTTAAAAACTCTTGCTGTTGCTTGCTAAAGTCTTTCATATCTACTTTCAGCCCATCATAAACTTTTAACATTTCTTCTGTTGGATTGATCAAAGAGTGGGTAGGGAAAATCCATAAGTTTACATAAAAAGGCTTTGTATTTTTAGAAGCTTTATTGTTCTTCATAAAGTTGATTGCCTTATCAACATAAGCATCTGTAGTTTTTTCTCTCCAGTGTGGGTCTTTTTTTTGTTTTGATGTCCAAGTAACACCTTTTCCATTGTGGTTCGATGTAAAGTGATCGTCGATACCAAAATCTCCTGGAGTTTGCATATACTTTAAACCCCAGTTCATATGCCATTTACCAAAATGAGCAGTTGCATAACCCGCATCGTGTAAAACTTGGGTAATATTCGCTTCCGTAGGTTTTAAATTTTTTGAATCATTAAAATCTCTTGCTGGATATTGCCCACTCATCAAAGCATATCTACTTGGTGCACACCAAGCAGCAGACATATAAGCTCTGTTAAACTGTATTCCGCTTTTTGCTAATTTATCTAAGTGAGGTGTTTTTGCATAAGGATGCCCTGTACAATGTAAATCCCCTGCTCCTAAATCATCTGCTAAAATAAAAATGACGTTGGGTTTGTCTTGTGCATGTACAGATGTAAAAAACATTGTTACAGCTGTAAAAATTAAATAAATGTATTTCATAAAAATATTGTAAAAAATTATTTGAAGCAATAGTAGTTCAAGGGAATTAAATTTTAATTAATTTTTGATTAACCATAGGTGTTTCCTAGGCAAATTGAAAAATAGCAAAAAAAATCAATATTAAAACACTGTAAATCAAAAGAAAGTTTTTTTAAAAAAAATGACAAACACTTCCATTATTGAACTATAAATTAAAGTTTAATTTCCCTGAAATTTCTAAACCATGTTTTGACAACAAAACAACTGTAACTTTTGTGTTAGGAATTGTATTTTTCTAAGCATAAAAAAGGATCGGTATAATTTTATACGATCCTTTATTCTAAAAATAAATAATTTAAAACTTCACCTAATTATTTTACAAACTCACCATACGGCCGACTTGGGAATGTTTTTAAACTTTTAACCAAAAGTTGCTTTAGTTCTTTAACTTTTTTAGGATTCTGCTTGTATATATTTTTCTTTTCCTCTTCATCATTGTTCATATCAAACAACTGATCGGCATCAAAATACAAAGGATTTAATTTTGAAGCATGGTACCCCAAATGCCCGTTTCTAGTGTAATAAGGATATTTATGCACATGCCCTTTATACCCTTTATATGGGATCCCCTTTTTAATTTTTTTGATATCTTTTTCGGGATATCTAACTGCAATATATTTCCAATCTTTTGTTCTCACACCTCTTGCATAGCCCATTTCAAAAAACAAATATTCGTGTACTGCTTGTTTATCACCACCGAGAACGTTGGCCAAACTTACACCATCCAAAGGATCTACTTTAGAAAGATTCACTCCTGCTAAATCTAAGAAAGTAGGTGTAAAATCAATATTTTGAACCATTTCATCGTAGGTAGAATTTGGTTTGATCCCTTTAGGCCAGTGCATCATTAGTGGTACTTTTATCCCTCCTTCATAGATGGTTGTTTTTCCTAAATTGTAATTACCATGATCTGAGGTCAATACAATCAACGTATTTTCATACACGCCTTTTTCTTTCAATTTTTTTACCAATGCTCCAACCGCATAATCAAACCAACGCAACCAAGCGTGATCTGGGTCTTTACCTTGGGCAATCACTTCTTTTAAAATGGCATCTCTTTCTGGCATATTTTTAAAAGGCTCTGTAACAACACCTTTACTCGTGTATTTTGCATCAGCATCCAATCCATATACATATTTCCCTTTCTTTTTTACCCAAGGTGCTGGTCCATGAGGCACGGTTTCACTGTAGTATAAAAAGAATGGTTCCTTACCCGCTTTATCAATAAACTCCAATGCCGCTTTATTTTTCCATTCTACATTGTGCACATTTAAGGCATCATTCCACAGTTCCTTTAGATTGGCAGCATATACTCCATTGGTATAATCAAAACCGTATTCTTTGATTTTCTTTGACCAAAAATCGTGATTGTGCTGCATTTTTTTATTGATTGTAGGATCGTTAGGATCTGCATCTTTTGCAAAAGGTTTCAATCCGGCTTTTTCAATTTTTTCGGCATTTCTCAAATTCAACAGGTGATGATCCATCACGTGACTTTTCCCCACAAAACCAGTAGTATAGCCTGCTTTTTGTAGTAATTTCGCCAAGTTCTCACGTTTGATTTCCAATTCAGTATTGTTTTCAACACGTGTCATGGTACCATATGGGTGTGATCGCATAAACGAAGCACCTTCAGACCGGCCTGCATACCTCCCTGACAAAATTGAGTACCTACTTGGAGAACATACCGAACTCGACACATAAGCACTGTTGAAAATCATTCCATCTGCTGCCAAGCCATCGATTATAGGCGTGTATACTTCTTTATCACCATTAAAACCAAACGGATGCGATTGTGTTTTTTCACCATCTAAATAAGTTATATTGGGATCTTTGTTTTTTGGGACGATACAACTTTGATCGTCAGTTAATATAAAAACTATATTGGGCCTTTTTTGGGCATGAATTTTAATGAGATGCAATGCTAAAAAAGCAACTAAAATAATTCTTATTTTATTAAATAAATTCATCTGATTTTATATTTTATTTTCAATCAACTAATTAAATCATTGATTAATTTCTACTCGGCATCGTTTGGGTAAGCGCAACTTCTCCTCTCAATATTTTACCAGCCATACCGGTCAACCACAAATAATGATCTGAAGGAATATCAGCAGCTCTTGGCACAAATACACTTTTGCCAACAGGAACTCTATCAGCAACTTTAATAATAGCAGTACCCTCGTCAATCTCATCAAACATGGCTACGTAAATCATCTCTGCACCACTACTTATTGCCCCGTGAATTTGCTGCCACAGGAAAGCTCCTTTGAGACGAGGGATATGATTTGATTTGGCATTGGGTTTCATATTATGCCAAGAAAAACCTGGAAAAACTGTGGGTACAAAATCAACCCCGTTTGCTTTACACCAAGCAATATCTCCTTCTATATAATTCTTTCTAAATTTTTCATAACCTTTGTGATTGTATCTACCAACAGCCCAAGGATGGATGATATCTGCTGACTTTAAAACCTGATAAAAATCTTCATCAGCAACACTATCTCCACCTTGCTCTCTCCATTTAGAAGGCACTCCTAAATGTATAGAACAACCACCGTACTTTGAGTCGTTTTTAAAGAAATCCATAATCTCTTTGATTTCTTTTATATGCGATGAAGGTCGTTCTTTAAAACCAATTCCCCAAAAGGCTACCAACGGTTTTTGGTTGTGATGTAAGTACGTTGTTTTTTTTCCTTGATTTGTCAATTTCAAATCGTCTACCAAATGTTTCCAATCTTTAAATAGTACTTTGTATTTGGTATCGTCCATCCCTCCAATATCATACATTATAGAAATGGCTATTCCGTATTTATTGGCCGCTTTGATGGCAGATTTTAACACTTTATCATTGTGTTTCAAACGTTTTTTATTTTGTAAAACCCCAAAAAAACGCTGTATCAAAACACCATCTACACCGTATTCTTTCATCCATTTAAAATGTAGATCTACCGTACTTTCATCATAAGAACTAAATACATATGCATTGGAACCATCTGGATATTTAAAAGGGGTTTTATACGTTTTTTTGAATTCAGAAACATCTGGCCAATAATCGATGGTACAACTTCCATCAACAAACTTTCCCTTCTGTCCATAATGTGACCATCCTTTCCCAGCACCATCGGTAGCGGTATTGAACCAACCTTGATACCCAGCCATTACTAATCCTTTATAAGATGTAAACTTGCTTTTTTTAGCGTGTTTGGTTTGTGCTATTGTTAGTTTACCAAACAAGCAAAACAATAGTATTGAAACAGTTACTCTGTTCATTAAATTTTATTTTTAGTTGGCATCTTCAACCTTATATCTACGTTTGATACGTTTGTCTGTCATTTCTCTCAATTCTTCTAAAGACTTGTCCATACCAACTTCTTTTTTTAATAGTTGTAAACGATTTTTTAATTCTCTTACCAAGTCAGAAGTGGCATTGGCATCGCAAATATTGTTTACTTCGTTAGGATCTTCTTCTAAGTCGTATAATTCCCAATAATCTACATTGTAATAATAATGTATTAGTTTGTATTTCTGAGTTCTTAAACCATAATGCGGTTGCACATGATGCCAATATGGGAATTCGTAGTAATGATAATAAACTGCATCTCTAAAATGCGTGTTATTATGCGTACCATTGAGCAATGGTAAAAAGCTTTTTCCTCGAATATCACTAGGGATATCAGCACCAATCATATCCAATAAAGTAGGTGCAAAATCTACATTTGACAACAGTTCATTTTTTACAATATTCTGTTCTTTTACATAAGGATATTTAACCAACAAGGGCATATGCAATGATTCTTCGTACATAAAACGCTTGTCAAACCAACCGTGCTCTCCTAGATAAAATCCTTGATCTGATGTGTAAACAACAATTGTGTTTTCAGCCAAACCTGAGCTATCTAAATAATCCAACACTTCACCAACCGCATCATCTACAGCTTTTACGCATCGCAAATAATCTTTTAGATAACGTTGGTACTTCCATTCTTTTCTTTGCGCATCTGTCATTTTAGGGTCTGGAGTCCAAAATTCACCGTCATTGTTTCCAAAGCTATTCCATGCGCTCAATTCCTCTTTTGTCAATCCTTTTGGAGGTTTGATTTTCACATCCTTTCTGTTCATGTGTCCATCTATTCTCATCCAAGCATCTTTGGCAGCAAATCTCCCTTTATAAGCATCGTTAAAAGTGGCAGGATAAGGCAGCTCAACCGAGTCTAAATATTTTTCATACCCTGGTCCTGGATCCCATGGTCTGTGTGGAGCTTTGAATTGGTACATCATCAAAAAAGGCTTGTTTTTGTCGCGTTTTACATCCAACCAGTTCAGCGCATCTTCTTTGATTACATTGGTAGAATATTTTCCTGTTTCCTCAACAATTTCACCTGTTGAAAGTTCAAAAACGGGGTTGTAATATGAACCTTGCCCTTCTTTATTAAACAGCACTTTAAAATAATCAAAACCTGTAGGAGCGGTCCCCAAGTGCCATTTTCCTATCATAGCAGTTTGGTAACCTGCCTTTTGAAATAATTTTGGAAAAGTTTGTTGACTCCCATCAAAATCTCCACCACCTTCGTTTTTGTAAAAACCATTGATATGGCTGTATTTTCCGGTAATGATAGAAGCTCTTGAGGGACCACAAATAGAATTGTTACACAACATATTGTTGAATAAAAATCCTTCTTTTGCAATTCTATCAATATTAGGTGTTGGCGCCACTTGTGCCAAGAAACCTTTGTAAGCACTGATAGCCGCCAAAGCATGATCATCAGTCATTATAAAAAGCACATTGGGTTTTTTGTTTTTTTCTATTTCAGCTTTCTTGTTTGATTGACAACTGACAACTAATAAAAGTAAAATAATCTTTATATAACGCATTTTGATTGAATTTTAATATTGTGGAACTTTTGCATTTTTACCCCAATCTTTATTCGGGTATTTTCCTAAAATCAACTTTAATTCTCCTCCATTCATAATAGCCTCATGACTAATAAATGGAACTGTAATTTCTTTTCCGTTTAAATATGCTTTTTGAATATATTTTGCTGTTTTACTAGCAGCTGGTGCATTGATTACAAATTGCTTTCCGTTTTTTAAATTGATCGTTGTTTTTTTAAAAATAGGACTTGTGATATCATAGAATGGCAATCCTGGTGTCATTGGGTACAATCCCATTGAAGAAAAAACGACAAAAGCAGTCATACCTCCTCCATCTTCGTCACCTGGAATTCCGAATATGTTGTCTTTAAACCACACATCTAACAAAAATCTGGTACGTTTTTGTGTTTTCCAAGGTGCACCAAAATAATTGTACAAATATGGAATATGAAAAGAGGGTTCGTTCCCCATAGAAAATTGTCCTACCAAGCCAGTAGAATTTGAACCGTTCACATAAAAATCGCTTTTACGCATTCCTAAGGGCTCTCTAAAAAGCTGATCTAATCTATTCTCTGCTGCTTTTTTACCTCCTAAAAGTTCTGTCAAACCATCAATATCATGCTGTACATCCCAAGCATAAGTCCATCCATTATTTTCATCATAATACTCTCTATAACCTTTCCCCCCTGCTGATTTTGGATTGATATCTACCCAATCTCCTTTCTCATCTTTAGGCATAAATAAGCGTTGTTCTTTGTGCCACAAGTTTTTATAATTTTTCCCTTTTTGAGCAAATATTTGCTGATCTTGGGTCTCACCTAATTCTTTAGCTAACTCACCAAGAGCCCAAAAATCATAACTTGCTCCTAAGGTAACTGCAACCGCTTGTCTTTTTTCAAAATCGTCCATCATTGCAATGGGTTCTTTTTCTCCTGGATGCAATGCTGGGAAATATCCTTTTTGATGTAAAAAATCATCTATTGGTTGCTTTTCTACTCCTTGTCTCCATGGAATAAAAGTACCTTCTGTTAAATTCTTTTTTATTCCTTCGTAGGCTTTTTTTACATCGTAATCTTTCAAACCTTTTCTATAACCATCTATAAAAAGCGCTCCAGAGTGGTAAACATTCATACACATGTGATTTCCGTGAACCTGCGGAAAAGTTGGCATCGAACCACTTTGTTCATACATCAGTGTGTAAGAATTTAACATGTCATTTTCCATCTTAGGGGTTAAAATCGTACGCAAAGGATGCTGTGATCTATAGGTATCCCAAACCCAATCATCAACGTAAAAAGCCCTGTCTGATTTATGAATTTTAGCATCGTAACCGCTGTAATATTTTCCGTATTCATTGATATCAACCATACGCTCATAGGTACGGTATAATGAGGTATAAAAAGTTCTTTTTTGAGCCGTAGTACCTCCTTCTGTTTGAATTTGATTGATTACTTTTTCCCAAGCTTTTTTACCTGCATTTTTTACAGACTCAAAATCATTAGCAGTCAATTCAATTTTAAAATTCTCTGCAGCTTGTTTTTTACTTACATAAGAAACTGCATATTTTAAGAAAACAGTTGTAGGTGCATTTTTTTCTAAACTAATTGAGTATTTTCCTGAGCCTCCATTCAAAGAGAAATCTTTGATTACATTTCCTTTGGCATCACAAAGTTTTAAATAGGCATACACATCCATTTCACGTTTAACGGGATCAGTACCTTTTGTAGTATATATTATTTTTTCTTGAAGCGTAAAGAATCCTTTTTTGTTATAGTGAATCGTCATGTCACCAGGTCCTTTAAAATGTATGTTTTTTTGTTTTCCTTTAGGGAAACTCAATTTATAGATAGCCGATTTTTTTGAAGGAGTAAAATCAACTTGAATTTCATCCTCTATCAAATAAGTACTGTAATGCCATGGGTGTACAACTTCTAAATCATGATCTATAACCATTTTTTTATTCCAAACAGAATTTGAAATTTCACCCAAAGAAAGTAACATTTGAAATTTTCCTTTTCTACGATGTGCTGCGACTTGCAACGGAAAAGCATCTACCTGATCTGCTATGTAATCCTTTTTAATAGGAAACATACGTAACATTTGATTGGGTAGTTGAAATGTTGGATAAGTAGGCACCAAAAAAGGAGCTACATTTCCTATAGTAGGATCTACATATTTCGTGTTATCCTCTTGGGCGTTTAAACCGATTAGTGCTGATACTAAAACTGTAATTGCAACAATAGCTTTTCTCATGAATAGTTTATTTTATTTATTCGCTAAGAAAACACAGAACTATTAATTTTGCATTAATTAATCTATAATTACTTGATGTCCTTTTTAAAAATTCTTGTTAATGGTGCGGTACTCTATTACTTAAGGATTTCTACAAAACTAAAATCATACTCATCTCCGTACATTTCTAAAAATTCTGCAGAGAATTTATCATAAGTAGCCTTCGCATGACTGTGTTTTCCCATACTGTATTGGGCATTACATTTTAATTTCATCGCATCTTCATTTGTTACATCAAAAATAAAGATACTATCAGCAAGGTGAATGATAAAATTGGTGTCGTTTTTCAAGTCTTTTCTGCTGGTAAAATAAAGCAATACATCGATCACTTTATCAGAAATACTCGCCTTGAATTGGTCTAACCAATCGTATTGAACGTTTCTTAAGAACAGCCCTTTATCAACTATACTTAACAAGTGGTACACCTCTTCTTTTGTCAACTTTTCTTTAGCATCATACAAGGCTAAAAACTCTGTATAATCACTTTTTATGGTGCCGTTTTCAAAAACAGCTTTCCAATAACCTGTACTTTTAGAAAGTTTAATATCACCTAATTTCGTTAGCAAACCTCTAAGTTTAGCAAGGTTTACAGCCCTATTATTTCGAGCGCTTTTCTCCGATTTATCAAACCATAAAATTTCGGTAATTTTTTCAGTTGAAATACCTTTATCATTTTTAAAAGTATGCAACCATATCAACAAGAAAAGTTCTTTTAAAAGGGGTGTAAATTCACCCGTAACATCTTTGTTTGAATCTTTACTTTTTGCCTGAAAACCACCAAAGAAAATTAATTGATAATCATTTTTGGGTTTGATAATTTCATGCGAAATTTTAATTTTTTCCGCCTTATTAATTTCTGGTTTGTCAACTTCTGTTTCTTCTGATGCTGATTGTGAAACCGCTTTTTCTGCTAAGCGTTTTTTCTTTTTTCTAATAAAAAAGAACACTGCAACTCCAATTCCAATACCAATAGACAATAAATAATACCACTTTAACATTAGACCAGACTTGCTTTTTGAAGTTGGCACATAATCAATCGGCGGATAATTTATAGCATGTAATTCTACTTTTGTCTTTTCATTTTCTGAAGTATAAGAAGAATATGCATATAGTTTGCTTTTTATTTGATCATACATAAGGGTCGCAGAAGATCTTATGTCTAAAAATTTAAATGGTATTTTATTCGCGACAAAGCTTACATCAGAATCGTTAATATTTCCTTTGATTAAATTTAGCTCTCCATCAAATTTATTTTTTTCAAAAACCAATGCGTAGTAATCTTTAGAAACTCGATCTATATAAAAAGACTTCCCCACACACATATCTTCAATAAGTTTTGGAATTTCAGCTTTTTTAAAAAAACTTTGATCATTTATAGAGTAACCTATCAAGTCGTAATAGCTTTGTGGATTTATCAATTGATTTCCTGATGCACTACCGTAACCTCCTAAAATATAAACCGTATCATTAACGGCACCCAAACCTGCTAAATATCTTGGTTTGTAAACAGAATCGTTAGTTGCTAATATATTGTGTGTATTCTTGTTTAAATCTAACTTTTTTACTTGATTGTAATAATTGTGCTTACCATAACCACCAAAAGAATAAATAGTACTTGAGTCATTATGGAAGTATGAGTTGTAATGATTGTAACGACCGCCGCCATTCTTACTCTTTAGTTCCTTTCCTATTCTTCTCCATTTATTTTGCTTGATATTGTATATATAATAAGACTTACTGTAAACTAAATAGCAAAATATTCTATTTTTTTTAGAATCATATACAGCAGTTGCTTCTTTCATAGGAATGTTCAAGCCCTCTTCATACACAACCTCTGTAGTGGTGTTATCAATCAAAGACAAAATAGTAACCTTAGAGTTTCCTATAAAGAACATTCTTTCCTTTTTATCATCATAGGCTGGTATCACCATACCATCAAATTCGTTACTATAATTTGAACTCCATTGTTGATGGCCAATTCTCAACCAATTAGGATTTTTTACAGTTGCTACCTTACCCTCTAATTCTTCAAGAGCAGTTGTCCCTTCCAATTCATTTAAAGGCCAAAAATATTTTAATTTTCCGTTTTCTAAAATTCTGATGTCTTTGATTGACATCGGAGGCACATCTGAAGTTTTAAATTTCCCAAAATCATTGGTTCCAAAAAATATTTTAAAACGATCTTCTTTTTTAAAACCTACATTTTCTATTACTTGAAACTCATCTGGTGTATAGAAAATGATTTTGTCTTTTTCTAAATTCACCTTGATTTTCAAAGGAATCCATTCTCCAATATATTTTTTAGGAAAATCTGCTTGTACTATCGCGTCTTGATGTCCAGAAACTACGCTATACTTCAATCTTGAGTATGATGATTGAACTGTGCTTACTAGGTCTACATTTTTATCTTCAGAATTAACGATTCTAACAATGTAGCCGAAAAGACCAACATTAGAGTTTAAATACAGCCTTTTAATATTGCAAAAAAATGAAATTTCAAATTCATTTTCAAATGATAGATAATCTTTAGGACCAGGAGTAAGGTTTAACTCGGTTCTATTATCCAGTGAATTCCCTAATCCTTTAAACTGAAGTCCATACGTTTGACCATTAACATTAATCACAGAAATGATAACGACAAAAACAACCCAAAAAGATTTTGAATACAATTTAAATAACATCAAGTAATGAAGAAACGTTAATAGTTAACAAATATAAAATTTTAGTCTTATATATACAAGTTTAAAGACCGAACAAATATAATTATTTACTGAGGTTAATTGTTTAAGTTTAATGAGGGAGGGCTTGCCGTTTTAAGGCTTCCCCATTTCTTATTTGCTTTTTTTCCCATTACCAATACCAACTCTCCTCCATTGCTAATATCACTGTGTCGAAACCAAGGTTGATTCCATACTTTACCGTTTAATTTAGCCGATTGTATGTATTTATTGGCAGGAGAATAGTTTTTAGCTGTTATTACCAATGTTTTTCCGCTCTCAAGTTGTATTTCACTCTTCTCAAAAACAGGACTTCCGATATTGTAAATTGGCAATCCTGGCGTTACTGGATAAAAACCTAATTGTGAGAACACCACAAATGCTGTCATACCTCCTCCATCTTCATCTCCTGGAACACCCATCAAATCATTACGGAACCATTGATCTAACAAAGTTCTGATACGTTTTTGTGTTTTCCAGGGTTGCCCTGCATAATTGTATAAATACGGAATGTGTAACGAGGGTTCGTTTGCCATAGAGAACTGCCCTACATTTCCGGTATGATCTGGCAATTGCGCATAAAAAGCAAATTTACTTTTCCCTAAAGGTTCGTTAAAAGTATTGTTTAAATTTTGTACAAAAGCTTGTTTACCTCCCATCAAAGAAATCAAATCGCTGATGTTGTGTTGTAAATCCCATCTATAAATCCATCCGTTGTTTTCTCCGTAAAATTTACGTGCTCCCTGACCTCCTGAATACTTATAATCAAAAGGTGTGATAAACTTTCCGTATTTATCTTTTGGATGGAAAAACTTCGTTTCATCGTTAAATAGGTTTCTATAATTGTAAGAATTTTTTAAAAAATGTTGGTATTCATCTTTGTTTCCTAACTCTTTTGCCAACTGAGACAAACACCACTCATCATAAGATGTTCCTAAAGTTACAGCAACTGGCTGACGGCTTTCAAATTCATGAACTTCTGGTACGTATTCTTTTTCTCCTTCTCTCAAAGCCGGAAAGTAGCCTTTGCTTTTGTAAAAAGCTTCTAACTCTCCTGCAGGTTTACCAGACCAAGGTGCTAAGGTTTTTTCTGTAATTCCTTTTTTACAAACCTCGTAAGCTTTTTCTAAATCGAACCTACGCAAGCCTTTTTTATAAGCATCTAATACAGAAGCTACTCCGTGGTTTGAATTCATTCGTCTACTATCGCCCGTAACCTCTGGAAATGTAGGCATCCAATTGGTGCCCATTTGTTCTGCCATCAACACAAATGAGTTGAGAATATCTTCTTCTTTATCTGCATCAATTAAAACACGCAACGGATGATGTGCTCTATACGAATCCCAAATCCAGTCATCTGTATAAAAAGGTCGGCCTTTATCTTCATGGATCGCATTGTCAAAAGCACTGTAGTATCTACCATCTTCTGAAATACAAACGGGTCTTTCATAGGTTCTGTATAGCGAAGTATAAAACACTACCTTATCTTTTGTATTTGCTCCTTGAACGTCAATTTTACTCAAAGCTTTGTTCCATTTCTGTTTCCCTTTTTCTTGAAGCGCAGTAATATCTGTTGAAGGAATCTCTCTTTCTAAATTCTTCTTAGCTTGCAATTCGTCTATAAAAGAAATCCCATAGCTAACATTCATTTTTTTAGTACTTGTTGGGAATTTCAAAACCAAACTTGCGTTGGTTCCTTCAGCTAAATTTCCTGGAATCAATTTTCCATCTTTTAAAACAGCAACCGTCACTTCTTTAATTCCCGGTACTAGATGTAAAAAAATATTTGTATTGTCTTTTACTAATTGTGCGCCTGAAACAACGCCGTTTTCCCATTTTAAACTTCCTTTTTTAGAATTTAAAATAAGGTAGGTGTCTTTATCTTGATTAAAGGAAATCTGGTACATTCCTGACTGATGCGACAAGCCATAATCAACCTCGATATTGTATTCATCTAAAAACACATTGTATGAATATGGGGTGATTTTTTCATTGTCGTATGAATAATGAACAACAGGTGAAATTCCTTTGATATCTCCTTGATACGGACTCAAGTTAAAAGCAGATTTTCTTCGGTGCCCTGTCGTTACCAAAGGCAATCCTTTAATTTTATCGGCAGTAAAATCACCACGTTCTGGATATACACGCAACATACTATTTGGCAAATGTATGGTAGGAAAAGTTGGCACTAACAAATGACTTATGTTTCCTATATAGGGGTTTACATAGTCTACGGGTGTAAATTCTGTTTTCTCTGGCTCTTTCATTCCGAAAACTCCTGACAAAAACAATAATACTACAACCAAGAAAGCTCCTAAACCAATAAAATATTTAATTCCGCTTTTCATTTGTATTTTAATTTTGCTTTCAACTTATTTTTAAATATTTACTACAATCTTATTCTTAGCTATACAAAACAACTAAAGTAGATGGTAAATATATTTTACCGCCATTAATGAAAACCTAATAAAAAATTAATACTCTCAATTATACCCATATCAATTCATAAAAAAAGCTCCCGAAAACAGGAGCTCTTTTTTTAGCTCTTTAAAAAAGAGCATTTTATGATTTGTGAGAATTTATTTTTTTTCAAAATTGTTAAACACGTATTTACCGTACAACCCTATATAAAAGAAACAAATCAATGGCAACATATAGGATATATTAACCTCTGGTACTCCCAATATTTTAGTATCAGATACACCAGCTCCTCCGATATCGATTATCAAAGCTTGCAGCTTTGGCATCAAAGCACCACCAACAATTGCCATAATCAATCCTGCTGATCCAACTTTTGATTGTTCTTCTGTCAAACCATTCAATGCAATTCCATAAATAGTTGGAAACATCAGCGACATACAAAATGAAATTCCCACCAAACTATACAATCCTGTAATACCATTGATAAAAATAGCCCCTAAAGTAAATACACCACCTAAAACAGCGAACAATGCTAGCAATTTTCCTGAGCTAATAAATCTTAACAGATAAGTTCCCACAGCACGCCCTATAGTAAAAAGTATGAATGCAGCCATTTGATAATACCCTGCAGTAACACCATCAATACCTATAGCCTCTGCATATTGGTAAATATAGGTCCAACACATAATCAAACATCCCGTATGAAAAATTTGTGCGATGACTCCAAATACATATTTTTTATTTTTAGTCAGCGCTTTGAATGTTTCTGCTATTGGAGGCATACCTCCTTCGTCTTTAGATTGAGGCATTTTATTGACCAAAAACAGCACAAATACACCAAGTATCACCAATCCTAAAATAACGTATGGGTTTCTAATTACAATTAAATCAGAAGTTTTTATCACCAATTTAGAGGCTTCATCTAGCGCACTAAAATTTTCTACATCATCAGATTTTAAATTCTTTAAAACAAATTGTTGCGCTACAAAGAGTCCCAAAATCAATCCAACAGGATTGAACGCTTGTGCTAAATTTAAACGCTGTGTGGCAGTCTCTTTAGCTCCCATTGCCAAGGCATAAGGATTGGCAGCCGTTTCTAAAAAAGCCAAACCAAATGTTAAAATATATAGCCCGATACAAAAGAACCAAAATTGCTCGGTAATTGCGGCCGGATAAAACATTAATGCACCAGTAGCATACAAGCCCAAGCCAATTAATATTCCTACTTTATAAGAATATTTTCTCATAAACATTGCTGCAGGCAATGCCATACAAAAATACCCTCCATAAAAAGCCATCTGTACCCACGCTGCCTCTGAATTTGACAATTCTAAAACTTTTTTAAATGCTTGTACCATAGGGTCGGTAACTGCGTTTGCAAATCCCCACAGGGCAAATAATGATGATATTAGTATAAAAGGAATCAAAACCTCTTTGGAAACTATTGGTTGGGTTTTAGTTGTACTCATAAATAAATATTTTGTTTTTTAGTTAGATACAAATATAGCCAAACAGGGTTAACGAATACTAAAAAATCTATTAACAAAAGCCATAATTGTGGAAAAATTCAATAATTCACAAAAAACGGTGTGCTAAAAATTTAACACACCGTTATATCTGATTGACTATTTAGATACTTTTATTCTATAATAAATTGTTTCGCTATTTTATTTCCATCTGCATTAAGTTCAAGAACATAAACTCCAGAATTTAGCACATCGGTTTTAATAACACCTATTTCGTTAACAATTTGAACTTCTAGTATCTTTGATCCTACAATTGAATAAACTGTAGCGGTAACCTCATTAGTTTCAGGAGCTTCAACTACTACATTCCCTGCATTATCTTGATATACTTTTATACTAGTGTTCGATACTTCTAAAGCTCCTATTGATAAAACCCCACCCCCTTTAGTAGAATGATTTGAATGCCATGCACCTATATCAACTGCCATAACTTCAGATTTCTTTCTAACATTACCGATTTGATCTAAATCTTCAGATAAAAAAGATGCGTCTCCTGTTTTAACGGGCATTGAACCATTTTCATACTTGTAAACATTTTTTGTTGCATCAAACGCAAAACCTTTTATTGATAATTGTCCTACTGAATCATAGTTATCTATCAAACAGTTTTGAGTGTTAATTGAAGAGCCAGAGATTAAATTTGTATTTTTAGATGCTTCAGGCATGCTATTACCTACCACTATTGAGTTTTGCAATAGATTAGCGCCGTTAACTGAAATTATTTGAATTCCTGCAGAATTTACACCATCATTATCACTAGCACACTCATTGCCTGCAACGGTTAAATTAACTCCTTTAAAAGATTTTGCTTTATCTATACAAATTGCTCCTCCTTTGTCTGAAGTATAAAATTTTCTAAAGGTAGAGTTCTCTATAAACACATCTGTAGTGGGATTTGATATATATATACTCCCACCATTACTTGAAACATAATTTGGTCCAGCTCCTTCGAAATAACATTTTTTGATTTTCAAAGAATAAGCATTATCAGTTGGACCAGTAATAGAAACAACACTTCCTGGTTTTTCTATAGCTACATTATTTTTAAAAATACAATTTTCTAACTCTATTGAAATACCCTTTGCTTTTCTTGTATTTAAATTTATTACAGTTCCAGCAGAATCTTCATTGTACATATCTTCTACGGTTAAGTCTTTTAATTTCAAAACAATGTCTTCTAAAAGATTATCTTTATCTAGCGCCGAAATTTTAAAAATTGAATGATTCAATTTTTCAACACTACCTGACCCTTGCAAAACACCATTGTTTTTTCCAATGATATACATATTTCTATGCGGAATAATTTCTTTACTGTCTGTACTGTGAGAAACTTCTCCATCAATATAAATGGTTAATTTAAGATCTGGACTCGCAACTGGGTTATCTTCATCATATTTAATAGCTCCGTCTAGACTAGGAAAAGGATTGGCTTCTGAACCCTTAGGTTGATTAGTATCGGGTGTTTTAGCACCAACATAATACGTTTGACCGTAAGTTAACACACTTAAAAATGTAAAAACGAGTAGTAAGGTAATTTTGTTCATAAAATATTTTATTTAGTTATTAATTATTGTTTAAAAGTAGTTTGAGAGGTTTTAAAAAAAACTAATTTAATATTTTTAACCCTATAATACAAAAGTAATCTTTTAAATTTCGATTTATATTTATGTTGCTTTATTTTTCTTCAATTTTATTAATTTAGTATCATGATTCCATTTTTCCATAGGAGTTATTCTACCAAGTAAACCATGATGCCTAGTGTTTTTATAAAACACAACAAATCTCTTTAATATTTGTTGAATCTGACCAAAAGTTCGGTATTCAAATCGTTGAAACACCTCTTTTTTTAATATACCATGATATGCTTCTACATGTGCATTTTCTTCTAGAGTAGCTACGTGTGTAAACTCTTGTTCTACACCTACTAAACCCAGATATTCTCTTACACTTTTGGCAATAAACTGACTTCCGTTATCACTTCTAATCACGCTTTGCGTGTTAGCGGCTGCAAATCTAAAACCTTTTTTCCCCATACTTAGGAATCCATACCATTTTAATATCCATTTCTAAACACTCCATAGGTCTTGTGGTTGTTACTTTTCTAAATTTCACAAACTTACGCCCAAAACCACTTCTATTTATTCTATGTTCCAACTTAAGCATTCCTGCTTCTTTCATTATGCGATACAACTTCTTATGATTAATTAAATAACCATCTTTTTTCAAGTAACTACTCATTAACATGACTTAAAACCTCTTTTATAGACGCTAATACTCCTTCTTGAGATACATAGCCTTTAGTTTTATGATAAGTCAATACAGAAGGTGTTTTTCCCTTTTTACCATTGCTAGGAACCCTATAATAACTACTTTCTACCATGCCAACCATTTTTATGATTTTAGATTTACTACATGTATGTTTTTCATAAATAGTATTAACTAAATCTTTCTTGGATCGGATGTCCCAAACTTTTTTTTAAGAGTTCTCGTTGTACTTCTAGCTCAATTTCTCTATCGCTAAGTAGTTTTCGAAGAATACGATTTTCTTCTTCTGCCTCCTTTAATTCTTTGCTTTTTGTATCATAGGTAACTTTAAAACCTGCTTCACCTTTATGATCAAACTTCTTTCGCCAACTATAAAAAGTGCCTGTACTAACCCCATATTTACGACAAGACTCAACTATGCCTATCTCTTCCGATTCTGCTAGTATCTCTAGCTTCTGTTCCAAGGTCCATCTCTTATATTTCATATTTCAAATGTATTAATTTGAAATTTAAAAGAACACTCCGAACTTATTGGGGGCTAAACTATTTAATACTAATGCGTTTTATTAATTTTTTTAAGTCCCTAGTTCAATAAAGGGTTTGTAACAAAAAAACTTTTTTGAATTTGATTTTAAAAAAAGAAGCTGTCTGAAAAGATCAATGGCTATTATTCTGTTTTAATTTTAGAATGTTATACAACTGATTGCCAACAAAAAGAAGCATTTGAAATGAATGAATTCAGCGGGACAAAAAAGTAGACTTCTCAGACAGTTTCTTAAGTAATTAATCTTCGTTAGATTAAAAATTAAGCTATTCTTTAAAAAGCGTTAGTTACTTTTTTTTCTTTTTTTTTGGCTGTTTTTTCCCTTTTTGTTTTTTAGATTTTTCCAATTTTTTAATGCCTTCTTCTCCTACTATTTTAGTAAGTTCTGTTTGAAACTCTTCTTTATATGGTTTTACATTTTTTTTCATCACCTTTTTATCCATATCTGGATGTGCAGTTTTGTACTCGTTGATTCTAGCATACATAATCATTGCCAATTCGTACACTTTTTCTGAATCTTCTTTAAACAATTCCAAAGTTTGTGTTATTTCATCTGAAACCCTTTTTGCAGATTTTTCATCTTTTGATTGAGCATTGATACCAATACTTACGAATAAAATTAATACTGTTAATACTTTTTTCATTTTTATAAATTTTAATTTATTCAAAAACACCAGTAGAGGTGTTAGCTAACACCTATGGATTTCGTTATTATTTTTCCCAAATTTAATCGCTATCGCTTAAAAAAAAATTAAAAAAAAATTAAAAAAAACATAACGTTAAACTAAACATCTCTTAATCAAAAGTATCAAGTATTACAGAAACCTTAACTTTTTATTGAAAAAATGAAAAAAGGCTTTTAACAACATGTGTTAAAAGCCTTTTGAAAATAATTGTATTGAACCTAAATTAGTTTTCTATCTCTAACTCCGTTGTAACGTTTGGAATTGTTTTTCTTTAGCCACTCAAGTAAACAAGCACGCAATTCTTCGGCTTTTTCTTTGTACTTCGCACGGTCTGGGTTGGAACCTAATAAATTTGTCATCTCGTGTGGGTCTTCGTTCAAATTATACATCGCATTGATCACATTGGAATCTACTGTATAAGGTACCATCAACTTCCAGCCATCTTTTACTATCATATAGTTTGGAGAAACAGGTCCTCTAAAATCCCATTCTGTTACAATATAATCTTCTCTGTCCGAAGTTTTTCCTTCAATCAAATCTCTCAGGCTGGTACCGTCGTTTTTATATTCACCTGGAATTTCTAAATAATCTAAAATGGTAGCAAACAAATCTACATTTGTTACGTAATTGTCTACAACCGTTTTTTTCTCAATTTCTTTCGGGAAAGAAATCATCAAGGGAATATGTGACGATTCTTCGTAAAAATCATTTTTTTCTCTAAGTCCATGAGCCCCTAGCATTTCGCCGTGATCACTGGTAAAGATAATCATGGTATCATCAGTTAAATCATTGTCTTCCAATGTTTGTAACACTTTCCCTACCCAATCATCAATTTCTGTAATGATTCCGTAATAATTCGAAATCATGTATTTAATTTTCTCTTTATCCGCATATTCTGGCATTTTTTTTCTTCCGTTTGCATTTACATAAGGAGAATTTTCCATCGGATCATTGATACTAGCCGGTGGCGTCATTTCACTTACGGGATACATTCCAAAATAAGGTTTGGAAGGCGTCATAGGGGCATGAGGCATTTGAATAGAAAGGGTAATACTAAATGTTTCATCCTTTGACCTATTAATTGCTTTTATAACCTCTTTTGCTTGGTATGCTGTAATGGTATGTTCAGCAGGGATTTGTAATTCTCCGTGAAAATCTGGCTGTGCCCTTCTTTTTTTCGGTGTTTTTATAACTTCAGCATAGCTTTTCCCGTAATAGCTATCTAGCGGATTGGGTTTGTAAGGTCTTTTGGTAAAATTATCTAGCAGTTCATCCTCTTTTAATTTTCTTTGAGGTAAATGCTTATTCAAATAATCTTTGTACACAAAACTTTGCCCCCCATGCTCAAATATTGATTTTCCGTTTTTCGCTTTTTTCAACGGATTTTTATAAATATCAGTATGCGTACTCATAGAGTGCCACTTCCCATAGTATTCACAGTGATACCCATTTTTGGTAAGAATTTCATCAAAAGTATCGGTAGTCATCACAGGTTCTTTATCGTAAAAATAAGTTTTAGAATTATTGTTTACACCGTTATTTTCTACAGTCATTCCTGTTAAAATTGCCGATCTTGCTGGTCCACAAACAGCCATTGGCGTGTAGGCATTTTTAAAGTAAGCACCACTTTTTGCCAACCTGTCTAAATTAGGGGTTTTTAAAACAGAATTCCCCGCAATACTCAATGCTTTGTACTGTTGTTGATCTGTGATTATAAATAGTAAATTTTTCTTTTTTTGTGCTTGCAGTTGTTGAATTTGGACAATTAAAACAAATGCTAAAAAAGCAATTACTTGATATTTAAATTTATTCATGTTTATAAAAATATAATGTGATTCTCTTTCTGAGCAAACAACGGATTGAATCTTAATAAAAAGACTTCCCAAAACATGAAGAAGTCTTTTTATGAATTATTGGGTTATTCTACTTTAAATTCTTGCTTCAAAATATCTAAAAAAGAAGCTGCATAGGCAGGTGTATCATCAATATTCTTTTCTTCAGATTCTTCTACTTGAGTTCCTAAATTCCAGTTGTTAAAAGAATCTACCAATACTAATTTTGACTCACCTGTAGCACCTCTCGCAGAATTACAAATCTCTGTGAAAAAGCTATTGTCTTTTTCAAAAATATAATTGCTACTTCCTGCATTTGTTAATGTATAATTAATCGAAGGACTAATTGTAGGAATGTATTCTAAATCAAACTCTGGACTTCCAAGGAGCTCTTGAGAATAGCTCCACGCCCCGTAAATCATTTTTTCAAAATAATTAATTCGTTCGTAGGAATTATTTTTATTTAAAGTCATATACGTTTGATGTGTAATGGCATCTACGGCACCCACAAATCTAAAATCATATCTAAGTGGAGGTTGCCATTGTGGCTGTACGCCCACAATATAAAGTTCCATTCCATCATATTGATCTCTTACAGCTTGTCGCATTCTATCAAATACATCTGGGCTACTGTTTGCCCATAAATTATGAGCTGCATTGATATATACAACTGCTTTATCATTCAGTCTATAATAATTTGGATTTGCAGCTGCAACACCAGCCATAATTAAGAAATCATTTTGAAAATTAACCTCTCTCGGATCTAAAATCCCATTTTCTGGATCTGAAGTTTTATCTACAGGATTGTTTCTTGAAACACCCAAAGCTCCAAAGTTATAATTGAAAGCATAGCCTACAATAGAATCTGCAGGAAATGCATTCAAGGCAGTATCGTATCTATCTACAATTGCAAGATCGTTTGCATGAGTTGCACCCGTTTGGGCTGACCTTAAATCAAATAAGAAAAAATTAATTCCTGCTCGGTTTGCTTGCTTTATATGAAAAGGATATTGTGCGGTACTTGCCCCATTATAAGTCCCTACAGCTGGAGTTGTCTCATAAGGCAAACTCCAGTTAGAAAATTTATAAAAAGCACCTACATTGTAATCTTGTTCAACACCAAATCTTGGAACATCTGTCCCTAAAAAAGTATCTTCTGGCCCCATTTGCTCATTATCTTGACATGATATCAAAGTCAAGAATAAGAAGCCTGTAATTGTGAATATTAAATTTATATTTTTCATACTATTATTCTAAAATTATTATATCATAACTAATTCCTTTTGCGATCAAATCGTCTTCAGAATCTCCATACCATCCACTTGCAAAATCATAATTATATTCTGCGTCAATAACTTCATCCGGAGGAGGAACTCTTGAAAATGACTTACTTATTTTTAATGGTGTAACGATATCATCCAACCCACCTAACATTGCTACAGCCTCTTGGTAATTTTCAGTGTTAGTTCCTTTTTCTGAAGGCGGAAAAACAAGTCTTTCTGGAACCTCAGCATACTCTGTATTTCTAATTGTTAGTGTATTGTCTGGATTGTAATGCGGTTGTGTAGGGATCAAGCGCGTTCTTCTATTTAAACACCAAGCATCCAATCCTTGATAAAACATTGCAAACCATCTTTGTCTTACAATTTTTTCTAAAGTATCTGTACTAATAGAACTATCCAATACATTAAAAATATCTCTAATCCCAGGGTTAGAAGTCCCTCATTTTACACCATCTAATTCTTTGTAAGCTGCTACTTTAGCAGACAATCCATATTGTTCAAATGCCCTATCAATTCCTTTGTAGTAATAAGATTCTGCAGATTCTAATCCATAACCTAATAACTTAGCCTCTGCTTTCATAAAATACGTTTAAGCTGCTGTAATTACATCAAATTGCGCATCTTCTGCAAAGAACTTTTCATAATTTGGTCTAGAATAGGCATCATCTGCCAAACCACTATACGGATCATCAGAGTTGTCAAGATTCCATTCATCAAGTGTATTGGTTCCTGAAATAGTTTTTCCGTAATACGGAATCTTGTAGGATACATTTATAGTTTCTGTTGTTGAACCAGACTTAAACAACTCATCTATAATTGTTAATGAATCTTTCGCTACATCATGGTAAACTTCTAATCTTGGATCGTTAAAAGTTCTTAAATTCAACATAAAATTAAAATTAGCCATCGGTATTTGACTGATGGTAACGCCCGTATTAAAAATAAATTTTTCGTAAGCATAAGACCAATTTAGTGAGTTTGAAACCTCTCCAACCAAAACTACATTGTCTAAATTTGTTTCTAGCATTTCTTGCTCTTTTAGCATTACATCACTTAAATGGCTATCTGCAAGTTCAGACATCTCACTAAACCCCGAAATTCTCAATGCCAATTTCAATCGTAAGCTGTTGCAAAATTTTATCCATTGTGAAATATCACCAGTATAAACAGGATCTACAACAAAACTATCTCCTTCAATATTTAAGTTGTTTGAAGCTTGTTTTAAGGTTTCTAAAAGTCCTGTATACACTTCTTTTTCAGAATCGTATTTAACAGTCAACTCAGTTCCTATAGCGTCTGAATAATGAATTGGTCCAAAAGTAGCTACTAAAACAGAATAGATGTAGGTATTCCAAATTTTAGCCATTTCAATCCTGTTACTGTATTTTGGGTCATTTTCATAATCATTTATAAAAGTTTGCAAAGTCACAATGATGTCTGTATAATGTCCTTGATACAACGTATTTACTCTTGCATCTTCATAAGAAAAGTTACCAAGACTTCCTCCTCGTTGTCCTATATAACCTCCATAAGTAAGAAGAGCCTCGTTATTAAAGTTCCCTCCTATATGCAAATAGGTATTTCTAACAGCACCGTTAAACAACCCTGAAGGTTTTGGGTTTAAAAATCTATTCGGGTCAATGTTCATCTCTTCGAATTTATCGGTACAAGAAACACTGGTAATAGCTACAAAAAAGACAACTATTATATATTTTATATTTATCAATTTCATATTTTTAAAATTTTACATTTATATTTAATCCATAGTTAAAACTTGGAAGTGGAGAAGCAAATTCTATCCCACGTCCATTTCCAGAATTTGCTTGAGACTCTGGATCAATACCCACAGGGGTACTTCTATACAAAAACCATAAATTCCTTGCTACAGCAGATAGCTTAATACTCTGAATTCCTATTTTAGACAAAGGTTCTCGAGGCAAAGTATATCCTAAATTAACTTCTCTTAATCGCACATATGAAGCATCGTATACGTGACCTAGTTGATTATCAGAATCATCATAGTGGTATATTTGACTACTTATAGATCTATTACTTTCAATAACATTTCCATCTGCATCTCTCTCTGCCACCAAATTTCCATCTGCATCTCTAACTCCAAGTGCAGAATTGGCATGGTGAGCAGCTTTAATTACAGTATCTGCATAGTCATTACCATACAAACCATTCCCCCTACGTTCATTATTGTTTTCTCCTAAAACAACTTCACTAAAAAAGGATCCTTCTCTTCCATACAAGGTTTTTTCGTAGACCCCAGCGTTAGTCGCCTTGATACTGGTACCAGACAATAGGTCTCCACCCATTTTAACATCTAGTAAAAAACTAAATGAAACAGATTTGTATGAAAAAGAATTTCTCAATCCACCAATCCAATCAGCTTGAGCGTTTCCTAAAAGCACATCGTTTTCAATCAACGCTCTTCCGTTATTAGAAACAAGTGTATGGCCTGTAACAGGATCTTTGGCATAAGCTCTCCCTCTAATTTGGCCAAATTTCTCTCCAACTTCTGCCCCAACCGTAGCATTGAAATAACGACCAAGCTCGACTCTTTCTAAACCTTCTGGAAGAGATTCTACTGTAGTTTGGTTGTTAGACCAGTTTATGTTTGCATCCCAACGAAACCCATTATTTTTTCCTTGAAAAATAGTTGCGTTTAACACCAACTCAAAACCAGAATTCTTAAGTACACCAGTATTCACGAATTGTCTAGTATACCCTGTTCCAGGAGATGTTAACAATTCCATAATTTGGTTTTCTGTTCTTGTTTGATACCAAGTAAGATCAAACTTAATTCTACGTTTTAAGAAAAAAGTTTCAGTACCAAGCTCAACTGTTTTTGATCTTTCAGGAACTAAATTTTCATTGTTCTTTGTAGTAGGTAATTCGAAATAAGCATTTCCTAAATAATTTCCGCCAAATTGATATAAATTAAGTGTTCTGTTTGGTGCCGTATCATTACCAACCTCACCATAAGAAGCTCTTAATTTACCAAATGATAGAATATCGTTTTTTGGAATAAATTTAGAGTAAATAATCGTTGTTCCTGCAGAAGGATAAAAATAGCTATTGTTTGCTTTCGGCAATGTTGAAGACCAATCATTACGAGCGGTTAATTCTAAATAATAAGTGCTTTTATACCCTAAAGATGCAGATGCAAATACAGATTGGATTTCTTTTTCAGAATCTATTTCTGCAACTACTGGATATCCAGCATTATTTGCTACAGTTGCATAACCAGACTCTGCTAATTGTTCTATTGTAATTCTTCTATCAGACAGCCTTGTATTAAATAACGAGGCTCCCAATGTTGAGACTAAAGAGAATTCGTTGAAGTTTTTATTTATATTAAGCATCCCAGTATATCTATTTGTTATAGATGTAAGATTTCCTGTTCTATACTCTCCGTCTAAATCATAAGGCGCTCCTTTATTGTTTAAGACTTCTGAAACTCGATTTCTAAAATCTGTTGTTGCCTTTAATTTAAAAACATACCCTTTTGCTGGTCTGTAAATTAAATCCGTACCAAAAAGAACCCTATTTGTTTCATCTTGATTGGTGTTTTCATAGATATTCCAGTATGGATTTATAAAGGGGCCTTCATAAACATAAGCCAAACCAGTTTCCTCATCTTTATAGGGTAATAAATTCTCTTTCGCAAAATTTGGGTTCATATAGATATATGCACTTGCAGGGTTTCTAGGATTCCCATTGGTAGGAATTCTATTTTTCACCAAATCATTTACAAAAGTTAAATTAACTCTTGATTCCACTTTATTTGTCAACTTGTAATTTCCGTTAAAAGAAATATTGTTTCTTTTTTGTTTATTCATTTCTGAAATGGTATGCTCAGAATCTAAAAATCCATAGGAAAGTCTATAACTTCCTTTTTCCGAACTTCCTTGAAGGCTAATATTAGTACTTGTAGTAAGTCCTGTAGAATAAATTTCTTTAATATTGTTAGGTTGTGGATTGTATTGCCCAGGCATTTTGTTTACACTAATTACATCTTGTCCTAGCATTGGTAAACCATAAGCTCTTCTCCATATACTCGTATCAGGAAAACCTGTTTCACTATCTATATGACCAGCATTCATTGCTAGTCTCCCATTTTGACCCGTTCCATATACATATTGATAATTCGGATACTCTAAAACATCGGTAAACATGATATTTTGGTTGATACTGATACCAACACCGTTCACATTTTTCCCTGTTTTGGTTGTAATCAAAATAACTCCATTGGCACCTTGAGACCCGTATAAACTTGTGGCACCTGCTCCTTTTAAAACTTCTATAGATTCAATATCATCTAGATTTATTTGAGAAATTGGATTTCCATAATCTATCCCTCCAGTATTAGAAGTTAACCCTGTATCTCCTTGAGGATTATTCATTTGTATACCATCAATGATAATATAAAGGCTGATTGTCTTCCGTAATAGAAGTAGCCCCCCTAATAACAACTCTATTTGACCCTACAGGACTTCCTGAAGAAGTAATTTGAACCCCAGCGACTTTACCAGAAAGGTTATTTAAAAAATTTGTTGTTCTTGTTTCAGAAAAATCATCAGTATCTACAGTTTGCGAAGCATAGGTTAGTAATTTTTTTTCTCGCTTAATCCCTAGAGCAGTTACTACTACCTCATCTAATTGCTGCATACCTTCAAGTGAAACATTGATAAATGCTTTATCGCCAACTACAACTTCAGCATCTCCATAACCGACATATGAAAACAGCAATACCGCATTCTTTTTGTTTTTTACTTTGATGCTAAAGTTTCCATCAAAATCTGTAACAGTACCAAAGTTGGTACCTTTTACTAATACTGTTGCCCCTGGCAACACCTCCCCATTTGAGTCTTTCACCGTTCCTGACACTACATTATCTTGTGCGTACAGAAACACAGAAAAAAATTGAAAGAGTAAAATAATCTTTAAGTCTTTCATTTTTAGTTTGGTTGGTTTTAGAAAGTTTTTAAATCCGTTTTTAATAAAAATAAATTGGTAGAAATAATTCTTATTTTTTAGACTCACCTGCTTTAAAAACAATGTGGGCTAAAATATGAAATCAATATTACAGTAGCAGCTATAACAAACTGTTAATTATAAATTAACAGGGTGTTAACTACTGTAAAACAACCATAAAACAGGATGATGGTATTATTTCTTGCGCCTTTAAAACTCAATAATAATCAAATATAGAATGCTTTTTGAAGTGACACCAACTCTAAATAAGATGATCTATTTTTTATAATGAGTTGCATAATGGTAATACCTAAAATCTTTACACAAAAAAAGAAAGTATTTAATTGAATGAAATCAACTGACAAAATTTTAGCAACCAAATAAAAAAACCTAAACTATGTAAATCAAACTATTAATTACAACTCTACTCTTTAACACTCAACTAACAATCCAAAAGTCTAATATACAAAAACAGCTTACAAACATATCTTCAACTATTATCCTAGATTAATTGATTATTAATCAAATAATAACTCATCCTATTTATATTGTACTAAATCAAAAAACAGATCTAAATTCAAACGAAAATCATGAAGTACCAATTATTTACATCTCTAATTATTCTTTTTTCATTTTTATATGGATGCTCGTCAAATAAAGCAAAAGGTAACTCAAAAAATAATACAGCAATCAATTCTAAGAGTCAATCAGTTGAGCAACCAAACATCATTTTTTTTGCAGTAGATGACATGAATGACTTTGTAAATCCAGTGGGACATAAACAAGCTATTACACCCAACATGGATCGATTGGCCAAAAAGGGTGTCACATTTAGCAATGCCCATGCACCAAATTCTTATTGCGCACCTTCGCGAACGGCTATCTGGACAGGGCTACAATCTTCAACTACGGGTTGCTATCGTGATGAGGTCTATCAATATGATTATCCCAATTTAATCCCACTGCATGAAGCCTTTAACCAAGGTGGTTATGTTACTTATGGTGCAGGGGAAAACTATTTCATCATAAAGAAGGGCATGTTGACTTAGATGGTTGGGATGCATATTTTGCCCGTAATGAACAAATTCGGAAAGCAGGTTTCCCAACAGGCTATAGCGGAGCTGATTTACCAAGACCTCCCTCGGGACCTAACAGTCCTTACTACAAAAAACTGGGTGTAAAAAAATTAATTGGCGCTGGTTTTCTAGAGTGGTGGGGAGTTCCAGAAAAAGATACTGATAAATTAATGGGAGTACAACGCACCAAATGGATCTGTAATTTATTAAAGGAAAAACACGAAAAACCGTTTTTTATGGGATTAGGATTATATACTCCTCATTTCCCAAATTATGTGCCTCAAAAGTATTTCGACCTATATGATATAGAAAAAATAATTTTACCAGAATTACCTGAAGATGATTTAGATGATTTACCAGAAGATATCAAAAGAAAGCAAACCAATAGAAGAAATCAACATCTAGTGAAATTACAAAAAATTGGAGCCTACAAAGAAGCTGTTAGAGCCTATCTTGCTGCAGTTTCCTATGCTGATGGCTTGTTAGGAGAAGTATTAGATGCTTTGGAAGAAAGCGCATACAAAAACAACACAATTGTAGTTTTTTGGAGTGACCAAGGGTATCACTTAGGTGAAAAAGGCGATTGGGGAAAACACACCTTGTGGAGTGAAACTTCTCGTGTACCGTTATTTATTTCTGGGGCTAATATTCCTAAAAACAAAAAAGTACAAAGTACTGCGGGATTGATTGATTTGTACCCAACACTTATGGAATTATGTAATTTACCAAAACAACATAAGATGGATGGAAAATCTTTGGTACCTGAATTGATGAATACAAATTACAAAGATCGAGATTTGTTTATTCCTTATCATTTAAAAGGGAGCTATGCTATTGTAAATGACAATTACCGATACATTCATTACAATAATGGTGGTGAGGAATTCTATAATATCAAAGAAGATCCAAACGAATGGAATAATCTTATTGGAGATGAAAAACATAGAATCATCATCGATAAAATGAAGCAAGTAGTACCCGAATTTAGAAAACCAGCAACTCCAAAAAAGAGTTTAAAATTGATTTTCGAAGAAAATGGGTATCACTGGGAGAGTAAAAAAGGAGGAAAACCTCAAATGTCTCTCTATAACAAATAGTAGCTATAAAGTATTCCTAATAAACTGCAAACAAGAGGCTGTCTAAAAAACATTAGAAACTGTCATTCTGAATTCATTTCAGAATCTTACAAACCTGTTTTTCAGAGTAAATAGAATCTGAAACAAGTTCAGATTGACATAAAATCGACTTTTTAGACGACCTCATGTTGTTTTTACAAGAAGTAGTTTTCCAAACTCCCTTCTAGCCAAAGTGATTTCTTTGATTAAAACACAGTTAAAGAATCTTCATACATAGTTAATTTCTATACATGTTGAAAATTATTCACCAAAGTTTAAACTTTCTTCAAATTCTTTACATGCCCGTAATAATTCTTGTACAAGCTCTGGTCTTTCTTTTGACAAATCATTTGATTCTGTAGGATCTACTTTTACATCAAACAATTGAATGTTATTTTTTGGCTTTTCTGGTATTACTCCAGGATAATCTGCTGGTGTCGCTTGTTCTAACTGAGCAATTATGGTGGTTCCATCTGGTCCTCTTGGATCTGACCATGTCTTTAAATCAAAAGCCCTTCTCCCTTTTGGCTTATTTACAAATAATTTCATGTTTCCTTTACGAATCGACATAATTTCATCATTATGCATACTGAAAACAGGCGGATGTACTTCACTTTTTCCTTGAAGAATCTCAGTAATATTTTGTCCATCCAGTTTCTTATTCATTGAAGGGCTACAATTTGTAAGTGCTACTAATGTTGGAAAAATATCTGGCGACCAAAGTGGTATCTCAATTTTTTTATTTTTAGGAAAAACTTTTGGATAACGTATCATAAACGGAACGCGTATTCCACCTTCCCAAGTAGTCGCTTTCATTCCTTTAAAACCACCTGTACTACCACCATACCATGGTCCATTATCAGACATAAATATGACAATCGTATTTTCTAGTATTTTTAATTCCGACATAGTATTCAAAACCTCTCCTACAGACCAATCCAATTCACGAATAACATCTGCATATAAATCATTCGGTGTTTCTGGTGTATAAAATCTATCAGAAGCTGCCAATGGTTTGTGCGGCATGGCATGGGCTAAATACAAAAAGAATGGATCGTCTTTTTTTCTTTTGATAAAATCAATTGCTTTTTCCGTATAATCTTTGGTTAAATTCCTTTGATCTATCGGATATTGAACAGTATCTCTATCTTCAATAATCTGCACTGGGCGCATATCGTTTGAATACAGAATCCCATAATATTCTTCAAACCCTTGATTTACTGGAAAAATTTTTTCTTTGTGTCCTAAATGCCACTTTCCAATCATTTTAGTTGCATATCCTGATTCACGAAACACTTCAGCCAGCGTAACTTCATCAGGTGATAGTCCAATAGAATCAATAAAATCATTCGCGTCTAGTGTTGGGTTCTTCGTCAAACCATGTCGCAAAGGAAATCTTCCTGTAAGCAAGGTAGCTCTTGAACGTGCACAATATGGAGTTGGTACGTAAAAATCTGCACTGCTCACACCTTCAATTCCAATTTTATCAATATTTGGTGTTTGGTATTTCTTTTGCCCAAAAGATGAAATATCTCCATAACCCAAATCGTCAGTTAAAATAATCAGTACATTTGGTTTTTGTTCCTGTTTTGAAACTTTTACAGGTTGTTTACACCCTATTGCAATTGATAAAATTAAAAAACTTATAAAAAAGTTATTTAGCTGATACATGTGATGTATTTTTAGTTTTTATGAATTTTAAGATCCACTAATAACCTTAGTTCGTCGATAACCTATTGACAATTACCACTTCTATAGTATCATTTTTTCAAACTTATTTGCCATTGATTTAATTGATCTCTCATGGCTTTTGCTACTTCAGGTTTTGAACTTTTTAAATCATTTTCTTCGGATGGATCCTCGACTATATCGTACAATTTAAATTTACCTCCAATTAAAACTCCTTTCCAATTATCGCTTAAAACAACAGTATTTCCGTTTTCAGCCCAGAACAAGGGTTCTTTTCTTTTATTTCCTTTTCCATAAAAAGCTGATTTTACATCCACTCCGTCAAAAGTAGCATTTGGTATTTTAACGTTACACAAAGAAGCAATGGTTGGTAACCAATCTACACCTTGAATAATGGTTGTATCATCTTTTTCACCTTGTGGAAATTGACCTGGCCATGAAACGATGAATGGCACACGAATTCCCCCTTCGTGAAAGCTCAATTTACGGTCTCTATAATTTTTGGCAGAACCAACATTATTCAATAAAGTTGGTTTTTTCTTGTATCGCTCAACAACAGACTCAGTTTCTACTTGTTTTGTTAACGGACCTGGACCGTTATCACTTGAAAATACTACAATGGTATTCTTATCCAATCCTTTTTCTTTTAAATAATTGAATAACCTTCCCAATACGTTGTCCATTGCCGTAACATCTGCACAATAAGCGCGCATGGCTTTATCTATATCTCCGTGTTTGGATACAAACTTTAAAAATTCTAGCTGTTGCTTACTAAAATCATTCAAATCTACTTTTAAATTGTCATAAACAGCCAGCATTTCAGGTGTTGGATCTATATAGGAATGTGTAGGATATACCCAGAGATTCACATAGAAGGGTTTTGGTTGCACAGAAGCTTGATTTTTATTGATAAAATCAATGGTCATATCTACATAAGCATCGGTTGTTCTTTCTCTCCAATGTTTGGCTTTTTTTTCCGCATTTGTCCATGTTTTTCCTGTACCACTTTGATTGCTTGTAAAATGAGTGTCAATACCAAAATCTCCTGGAGATTCAGCTGCTGCTGGTGGTTTAGACATGTGCCATTTTCCAAAATGAGCAGTGGCGTACCCAGCATTGTTCAGTATTTTAGTAATCGATGGCTCATCGGGTTTTAGGTTTTTAGATTGATTAAAATCACGAGCGGGATATTGACCGCTCATGATTCCATAACGACTTGGCGCACACCAAGCAGCTGCCATGTAAGCTCTTTCAAATTGGATTCCTTGACTTGCCAATTTATCTAAATGAGGTGTTTTTGCGTAGGGATGTCCAGTACTATGCAAATCACCGGCTCCCAAATCATCTGCAAGTATAAAAATTATGTTGGGTTGCTGTTTACTTTGTGCCTTTAACGTATAATTAATAATGACTGTTAGCGATAATACGATATAGAATTTTCTCATGAAATAAAATTGTTTTTAATTGGTTAACAATATTTGTACTTCCTTGTTTTTATATTCAGTAATTCCTGAAACTACTGTCTAGTATTTTATTATTATTATTTTCTAACAGGCATGGATGCTGACAAAGGAATTTCACCTCTTAACATTTCTCCAGCCATTCCTGTAAGCCATAAATAATGATCTGAAGGTATATCTGCTGCTCTTGGCACAAATACGCTTTTCCCTACAGGTACTCTATCAGCAACTTTTATGATAGCCGTTCCTTCATCAATTTCATCAAACATAGCCACGTAAATCATCTCTGCTCCACTGCTGATGGCTCCGTAAATTTGCTGCCAAAGAAAGGCTCCTTTCAAACGGGGAATATGATTCGATTTGGCACCTTCTTTCATATTATACCACGAGAATCCTGGAAAAACTGTTGGTACAAAATCGACTCCATTGGCTTTACACCAAGCTACATCACCTTCAATATAATTTTTTCTGAATTTTTCATAACCCTTATGATTGTACCTACCAACAGCCCAAGGATGTATAATATCGGCTTGTTTTAATACCGTATGAAATTTTTTGTCATTTACAGCATCTGCACCTTGTTCTCTCCACTTAGAAGGGACCCCTAAATGAATGGAACAGCCTCCATAATCGGAATCATTTTTAAAAAAATCCATGATGTCTATTATCTCTGGTATATGCGATGATGGTCGCTCTTTAAAACCGATTCCCCAAAAAGCGACCAAGGGTTTGTTATTATGGTATAAATAAGTAGTTTTTTTTCCTTGGTTGGTCAACTTTAAGTCATCAACTAAATGTTTCCAATCCTCAATAACCATTTCATATTTATCATCATTCATGCTACCTATATCGTACATAATAGAGATCGCTATTCCGTATTTCTTGGCGGATTTTATGGCGGATTTTAATACTTTATCATTGTGGTTTAATCTTTTCTTATTTGTTAAAGCTGAGAAAAAACGTTGCACAAAAACACCGTCTATCCCATATTCTTTCATCCATTTAAAATGAAGATCTACTGTACTCTCATCATAAGAACTAAAAACATAGGCATTTGAACCGTCGGAATATTTAAATGAAGTTTTATACGTCTTTTTATATTCTGATACATCTGGCCAATAATCAATGGTACAACTACCTTCCTCAAATTTTCCATTTTTGGCATAATGTGTCCACCCTTTTTGAGCCCCATCTGTTGGTGTATTAAACCAACCTTGGTAACCCGCCATTACCAAACCTTTGTAAGAAGTGTACTTACTTTTTTTAGCATGTTTGGTTTGAGCTATCATTTGATTGCCAACCAAACAAATTAGTAATAAGGACACTATGTTTCTTTTTATTAAAATCATTTTCTTCTCTTTAGGTTCTTATTATTATTTAGCTGCTAATAAAGTTTTCATCCCTTCAATTACTTTTATATAATCTGTATTTGCAGCAAGGTTGTTTGTTTCAAGTGGATCGTTTAACTCATCGTACAATTCGGCACCATTTTTACCGTGATCCCATTCGATGTACCTCCACTTTTTATTTTTTACCATGCGTCCCATCATATCATTTCTTTTGGTAACAGCATAGACTTTGTCTTTAAATGGTTTTCCACCGTCTTCTACTACTGAGGCAAAACTTTTTCCTTCTAAATAATCAGGAAGAGAAAGTCCCATAATATCTGCTATGGTTGGGTAAATATCAATAAACTCAAACATAGACTCTGACTTAACGCCCTTTTTAGCAACTGCATTACCCGCGATAATAAATGGGGCTCTGGTACCTTGTTCGTAAACGGTTACTTTGTTCCACCAATTGTTTTCACCTAAATGATATCCATGATCTCCAAAAAGAACGACTAAGGTATTTTCCAATTGTCCTGATTCTTCTAAAGCCGTAATAATTCTTCCTACTTGTGCATCCATAAAAGAAGTATAAGCATAGTACGATCTTAAAAATTCACGCTTGTCTCTATCCGTAAACTTTTGAAAAACAGGTGCCCAATTCATCAAAGAATGTTTGTAGGGAGTTTCATAATTTTCTGGCAATTCTATAGGGTCACAAACCTCTAAAGGATACATGTCAAAATATTTTTTTGGAGCCACAAAAGGGTCGTGAGGTTTTTTTAAGACCCACGGCTAAAAAAAGAGGTTTCTCTCTTTTGGCTTTTAAAACCTCAACTGCTTTTTTAGCAATTTGTCCATCTTCTTGATCATCATCTGTACCTTCAGCAGCTTGCCAAAAGCACCAAGGAAGTTTACCATTGGTTACATTTCTTTTTTCCCCTTGCCACCCTAATGTGGTAGTTTCAAATTTATAATAAGCATCCCAAGCTTGCATGTCTTCATGTTCTGCAGTTTTATCGTGAAAAGTTTTCCCTATGCCAATTGTTTCAAAACCATTTTTCTTGAACAAACCAGGTAAAGTAGTTCTATCACCTATTACAGACATTAGTGCAGTATTGTTGTCTAAAACCCCTAAGTTTTCAGGGCGAATACTTGTCATAAAAGAACTCCTACTTGGCCCACAAACCGCAAAGTTACAGTGTGCATTGTTAAACTGAACACCCCTTGCTGCTAGTTTATCAATATTTGGTGATTTTACTACTTTATGACCATAAGTTCCCAAAGTAGGTTTTAAGTCATCTACAATTATAAAAAGAACATTTTTATCTGTCTTTAAGTTTTTAACTTCTTCTTTTTTTACAGATGCAGAACATCCAACAAGAATTGATGTTAGCACAATGATTAAGATTCCTTCTTTCATTTGATTCGTGTTTTTTATTATAATTATTGTTTGTTTTCCTGTTTGAGGAATGTTTTGAGTTATTTTTTCTGACTAAGCCTTCACACCAATAGAAATATGTAGTAACAGGATAATAATTGTTTTTTAAGAATAAAGTTTTTACTTGTGAAACAAATATCTCTGAGACACCTTAAAAATGAATTAACAACTCCTTAAAAATATGTTAATCGCATTTTCTTTAGAAAAAAACATAATAAAAACTTCCATGAGTAGCTATTTCATCAAAAAAAAATATGAAACAGGACACATCCCGTTTAATATTTTTTTTAATCTATAATTACTGCGAAATGGAATGCCTACTTTTATAGTTACAGTTAAAACGGCTCATAAATGAATATATTTGAATTATGAGTAAAACAAAAAGATACGACAAGGACTTTAAAATTATGTTAGTTGAGTTAATGCTCTCAGGTCA
>Ga0209223_10000275_pt1 | contig 58809 bp, 44 predicted proteins | sample COG_06_FD_184750 | JGI IMG/M metagenome (GOLD analysis project Ga0209223, IMG submission 184750) | Pelagic Microbial community sample from North Sea - COGITO 998_met_06 (SPAdes) (version 2) | ecosystem: Environmental > Aquatic > Marine > Neritic zone/Coastal water | place: Helgoland, sampling... | reverse complement strand
GGTAATGTCAATACTTCCATTATTTCCGGCATTACAACTTACATTTGAAATGGCATCGGTCACATTCAGCACCAATGCAGGCTCAACAATTGTAATGTTTTGAACAACAGCACAGTTTGATGCATCTTTTACGGTGACTGAGTAATTACCAGCTGCTAAGCCAGTCTGGTCTTCAGCAGTACTTCCGTTCGACCATAAATAGGTATAAGGCAAAGTTCCTCCAGAAGGTGTCAAATCTATCGTTCCTGTTGCTTGTCCCTTACAGAGTACATCTAAATGGGTAAATCCTACACCAATTGCAGCAGGCTCTATGATTGTGAAGTTTTCAACCATTATACATCCTACGGCATCGGTAATGTTAACTGAATAATTTCCTGCAGTTAATGCCGCAATATTAGGCGTTGTTCCTCCAGTATTCCATGAATAGGTATAAGGAGCAGTTCCTCCGGTGACGCCAAGAAAAATACTTCCATCTGTTTGACCATTACAACTGATGTCATTGACCGTGGCATTGCCGGCAATAACCGCAGGTTCTCCTAGAACAATTACCTCATTGACCGAGCAGCCTCCCGCATCGGATACTGTCACTGTATAGGTTCCTACTGTTAGGTTCGGAACGGTTGGCCCTACATCACCTGTATTCCAATTATAAGTATAGGGGGCCGTTCCATTAGAAGCTGCTACGGTTATAGATCCATCGTTGCCCCCATTACAAGTTGGAATTGACAGTGTTGGTGCAACAGCAATTTTAATCGGATCGTTAAGCGTATAGTTCTCAATTAATTGACAGCCCTCGTTATCTGTGATTGTCACCGAATAATTCCCTGATGTAAGACCAGTAGCTGTGGCATTGGTACTGCCATCTGACCATAGGTAAGAATAAGGTGCGGTGCCGCCAGTCATGGCCACTCCTAAGGATCCATCGGCACCACCAAAACAACTCGGCAGACTTGATGAAGGTGTTTGAACTGAAAGTGCTGCTAGTGGCTCATTAATAGTATAAGTACCACCGACAGTACATCCATTAGCATCTGTAACCGTTAATGAATAAGTCCCCGCCAGGCGATTGTTTAAGTTATTTCCAGTATTTCCAGTCGACCAAGAATAAGTATAAGGCAAGGTGCCTCCAGAAACAAAACTTCTTATTCTTCCAGTGTTGTCACCAAAACATTTTACGTCCATAATGTCTTCGTTAATCGCCAAGATTGAAGGCTCAGTGACCGTAAAATTTTCATTAAATATACATCCTGAAGCATCTGTTATTGCTACAGAATAGCCACCAGCTACCAAACCAGTGACATCTTGCGAAGTCGCGCCTGAACTCCATAAATAAGTATATCCACCAGTCCCTCCGGTCACTGTAATATCAATTGCTCCATCTGCTAAACCAAAACAAGACACATTACTTATAGTTGAAGTAGTAACAATTGGAGGGGGAGAGTTAATAGTATAAGTAGCATTTAAAACACAACCGTTCAAGTCAGTGATAAAAACGCGGTAATCATCAGGGGTCAAACCATTAATAGCAGCAGTGGTTGCCACGGTCGTTCCATTTGAAACTCTTATCCATTGGTAGGTATATCCTCCCCAACCACCTGTGCCAACTACTTCCAAGCTTCCATCATTAAGATTGCTACAGGTCGCATCGGTCAAATTCACGAGTGCGGCATTCAAAAAATTAGCAGGCTCAGTAATGGCAAAATTCATTATTCCAGTACAACCATTCAGGTCCGTAACCAACAAATCATAGGTATCAACGCCCAGTCCACCAATGGTAATTACAATTCCTCCTACGGTTCCAGTAGCTACTTGTCCACCACCACTATTGGTTAATACCCAATCATAGGCTGGATTTCCATTGCCCATTGTAACTATTACTTGAGCATCTGAATCTCCTCTACAAGTGACATCATTTACCACTACGGTTCCGGTCAAACCAGGCGGATTGGTGACGGTGTACGTAGCTGTAACATCATCACCATTAGCATCAGTTACCGTAACGGTGTAATTATCAGCGGTTAAATTATCAGCAATAAAAATTGTTGATGGTAAAGGATTCCCACCACTGTCTTCCCATGCATAGGTATAAGGAGCAACACCAGATGTCACGCCAAGAGTAATTGACCCTACGCAACTATTAATATTCACTGAGGCGATTACCGGACCCGCTTGTTTTTCCGAGGCAAATGTTGAAATTGATCCAAACATAAGTGTGACAAAAAATATAATTATTTTAATATCATGCTTTTTGCTTGGTTTAAACAACAAATTCATTAATGTTATATAAAAGTGTTTTATGGTGTTTTATAGTCATATTTACATGAATTAATTGTAATCCACAAATTGTATAATTATAAGAATAATACAATTTCTCTTGTTCTGCTGTTTTTTCGCTTGGTAGTAAAAAGTGACATCTTCTAAGATTCCGAACACCATCAAAAAGAAGCCTCCTGTAATGTGCATTTATGGTGGTGTTAAAAAATTTGAATATTCAGAAGGATGGTTTTGGATTAAAAAGGAAATTCTTTAAAAATAAATTTTTGGCACTTCTTGTTAAGATTTGTTAATTCCAGATTAATATTTGATCAATTGGATTGAAAAGAATTAATTCGAACCGTAATTGTACCGTTAAAAGGAAAATAAAGAAGCCAACAAAGTATTAGTCATAGTATTAGATCAAAATCTTTATTTTAGCGCGCTGAAAAAGAAATATAATGGAGGAAATGGAAAAAGTTGTTTCTAACGACTTAAAACACGAACATCAAGAGAAGATTAGCAAGGTTGCCAGTGAAGTAGGCAAGATTGTCGTTGGCCAAGAATATATGGTGAACAGATTGATGGTAGGTCTTTTTACAAATGGGCACATACTTTTAGAGGGTGTACCCGGAATTGCAAAAACCCTAACAGTAAACTGTCTTGCTGAAGTACTTCATTTAGACTTCCAAAGAATTCAATTTACCCCAGATTTGCTTCCTGCAGATTTGATTGGTACCATGATCTACAACCAAAAGAATGGCGATTTTGAAGTAAAGAAAGGACCAATCTTTGCCAACGTTGTATTGGCAGATGAGATTAACAGGGCACCAGCCAAGGTCCAATCTGCACTCTTAGAAGCAATGCAGGAAAAAACGGTTACTATCGGAGATACAAGTTATAAGCTCGATCGCCCATTCTTGGTATTGGCTACGCAAAACCCCGTTGAGCAAGAAGGTACTTACGGATTACCAGAAGCACAGATTGACAGGTTCATGTTAAAGGTGAAAGTAAACTACCCAACCCCTGAAGAAGAGCTTGAGGTAATGCGTAGAATGGCCAATATGACTTTCCACCCTGAACTTAACAAACTGCTTACCAAAGAAGACATCTTTAATATTAGAGAAGAAGTCAATCAAGTCACCATTTCCGATTCATTAGAGAAATACATCATTGACCTTGTATTTGCAACGCGTAACCCTAAGGCTCATGGCCTTGACGAAGAAGCATATTACATGCAATTTGGTGCTTCTCCTCGCGCTAGTATTAACTTAAACTTAGCTGCTAAGGCAATTGCCTTCTTTAATCAGCGTGATTATGTGTTACCAGAAGATATTAAGGAAATAGCTCCTGATGTGCTTAATCACCGTATTATCCTTAATTATGAGGCTGAAGCCGATGGGGTAACTACAGAACAGATTATCGAAAAGTTATTGAACAAAATTCCTATCAACCATTAAGGGGCATTTTGTTAATCTTCAATTAACATACTTAACATTTTAATAAATTTCTGGCTCGGCATTCTTAATGCTTAGGTAAACTGTTTCAGAATTCATTCCTGTTCATTTGGGTAAAATTTAAACCTAAATAAAAACATGAAAAATTCTGTAAAACAATCCCTTCGAGTTTTGTTTGCTTTTATGACACTCTCAATGATAGTGTCATGTAATGATGACGATATACCAACGCCTAGTCCCAATGAGGATTCAGAGTTTGCGGTTTCAAGTAATATCGTAACAAATACTACATGGGTAACTGGTAACACCTATGTACTTGAAAATAGAATTGCAGTAGTTGATGGTGTTACGCTAACCATCGAACCTGGAGTTATTATTAAAGGTCAAGTTGGATCTGGAAGTAATGCTACAGCCTTAGTAATCGCAAGAGGCGGCAAGATAATGGCTGAAGGTACCGCTAGCGCTCCTATAATTTTCACTTCCATTGCCGATGAAATTGAAGCTGGGCAGATTGAAAGCCCAAATGTTCTTCCAACTAGAGGCGGACTCTGGGGAGGATTAATCGTTCTTGGAAAAGCGCCTATTTCAGCCGATGCTGATGCCGTTCAGATTGAAGGTATTCCTCCTTCTGATACTAACGGACTCTATGGTGGCACTGATGCTTCAGACAATTCAGGTGTAATCAGATATGTATCCATCAGACATGGTGGAGCAAACATTGGTGAAGGCAATGAAATCAACGGCCTTACTTTAGGTGGTGTTGGCGCTGGTACAACTATCGATTATGTAGAAATAGTAGGCAACCAAGATGATGGCATCGAGCCATTTGGAGGTACTGTTAATGTCAATAACCTATTGGTATGGAATGTTGGAGATGACTCATTCGATTGTGATCAAGCTTATTCTGGTACTATCGACAACTTTATTGGAATCTTAGGACCAGATTCAGATCATGGCTTAGAGCTTGACGGCCCTGAAGGAAGTGCTGACGGTTCGTATACCTTAAGAAATGGAAGCATCAAGGGACATCCTGATGCAACAGGCGGTGAATATGCTGACCTTAGGTCTGGTGCAAAATGTACTTTGGACAATATCTATTTCTTCAACTTCCAGACAGGATCGGATTTCGAACTTGACAATAATGGGGTTGCTCAAAATTACCTTAATGGAGAGATCAGCTTGACAAACCTTCAGTTTAATGTTAGTCATTTAACAGAAGGAAACAGAACTATTGCTGACATCATTATTGAAAAAACAGGTGATGAGGAAACATTATTAGATGTATTCACAACTGTTCCTCTTCCAGCAAGTGTAGCAGTGGTTACAACACCAACCGTTGGCGCAGACAAATCAAAGTTTGCTTCATGGACCTGGGCAGATGCTGCAGGAGAATTAGATGATTTTTAATACACATACATATAGACTCAAAAAGGGTGTTGCCATTGGCAACACCCTTTTGTCAATTTTAGAAAACCCATATTTAACCCGAATAACAATGAAATTTTTAACTCTTATTGCCTTTTTGTCTGCCCTAGCCATGAACTCGCTTTCGGCACAGGAAATTGGAACCATTAGAGGTACAGTTTACGACAATGCCCTTGGTGAACCCATGTACGGGGTAACCGTCATTATTGATGGCACTCAAAATGGAGCGCTGGCTCATTTTGATGGAAAATTTGAAATTAAAGCAGCACCGGGCACCTATACGCTCAAAGCATCTTTTGTTTCATTTACGTCCGTGATCATTGAAGATGTTGTTGTAAAAGCAGGTGAAGTAACAGTGCTGGACAACATTAAACTTGAAGAAGCTTTCACGGAATTGGACGCCATTGTTGTATCTGCAGAAGTAACTAGAGTAACTGAAGCTGCGCTACTTACCGTGAAAAGAAAATCCACCTACTTAATTGATGGAATCTCTTCAAGCAATTTTAAAAGAATAGGTGATAGTGATGCCGCCTCGGCAGCAAAAAGAGTCCCTGGAGTTTCTATTGAAGGTGGAAAATATGTTTATGTAAGAGGATTGGGTGACAGATACACCAAATCCATTTTGAATGGCATGGACATCCCCGGTCTAGATCCAGATCGGAATACATTGCAAATGGATATTTTCCCAACTAATGTTTTAGATAATATTATCGTGATCAAATCATTCACACCTGAATTAGGTGCTGATTTTACGGGTGGTATCGTAAACCTTGAAACCAAAGACTTCCCAGATCAAAAGACTTTTAGTGTATCAGGCGGTTTTGGCTATAATCCAGACATGCACTTCAATAGTGATTATCTAAAATACGAAGGCAGCTCGACTGACTTTTTAGGTTTTGATAATGGATCGAGAGACATCCCAACTGATGGAAGAACAGACATTCCATTTTTGGCCAATGCGCTTGTAAATGGAGATGATGCCCAAGACTATATGGACATCCTTGGAAAATTTAATTCCAATCTTGCGGCAATGCGCGAAAGAAGCTTTATGGATTTTGACTTTGGGTTTAGTCAAGGAAATCAAGTTGCTTTAGGTGAAAATACCTTGGGTTATAATGTGTCTTTAACCTATAAAAATGAAACCCTTTTCTACGAAGATGCTGAATTTAACAGGTATGGTAAGGGCAACACCTCTGATATCATTGAGCTAGAAAGAAGAGAACATCAAAAAGGTGATTATGGTGTCAATAATGTTTTACTTGGTGGAATTGCAGGTGTGGCTTTAAAGACCCAAACTGCCAAATACCGATTGAACCTAATGCACCTTCAAAATGGAGAATCAAAAGCTGGTATTTTTGATTATATCAACAACGATCAAGGCGCAAATTTCGAGGCATTCCAGCACAACTTGGAGTATACGCAACGTGCTTTAACCAACTTACTTTTTTCAGGTACGCATTATATCAATGGCACCAAATGGCAATTGGATTGGAAAGTTTCTCCTTCATTCTCAAGCATTGTAGATCCGGACATCCGATTTACTCGAATTAGAACAGATGCAGGTGGAGCAGATTTTAGTATTGGTACTGAGTCTGGATTACCTGAAAGAATTTGGAGGGACCTTCAAGAGACAAACGTGGCCAGTAAGCTCGACTTGACCCATGAATTTTCATTCAATGGCATAGAGTCAAAGCTGAAATTCGGTGGAGCATATACCTATAAAGACCGGAGTTTTATTGTTCAAAACTTCCAGTTCGGCGCGAACGGAGTAGACGTAACGGAAAACCCAGATGAGCTTTTAGATCCAGACAACCTTTGGTCTCCTGAGAATCCAAATGGTGTCACTTATGACCCGTTATTTCTTCCTAGAAATACCAATAGATATGACGCCAATGTAAACTCATCTGCGGCCTATGCATCAGCTGAGATTTCTCCGGTTGAGAAGGTGAAAGCCATTGTTGGCGTAAGAGCAGAAAATTATGTGCAACGATATACTGGAGAAGATCAAACGGGCAACTATGTATTGGATAATGAGAAGGTATTAGACGATTTAGATTTCTTCCCTTCAGTCAACTTGATTTATAACTTGGTTGAAAATCAAAACTTACGTTTTTCTTATTCAAATACCATTGCAAGACCTTCATTGAAGGAAGCTTCATTTGCAAACATATTTGATCCATTGACAGGTAGAACATTTATTGGTGGTTTCTTCCCAGATGTAGATGTGGCTACAGGAGAAACAATTTGGGATGGTAATTTAAAATCTACCAAAATCAGCAATTTCGATTTGCGTTGGGAGACTTTCCAAAAGGCCGGACAAACAATTTCGATCAGTGGTTTTTATAAAACCTTCAAAAACCCAATAGAGATTGTGCAGTATGTTCAAATTGCCAACAACTTTCAGCCAAGAAACGTGGGTGATGGCGCCATACTCGGTGCAGAGATTGAAGCGAGAAAGAACTTAAGCTTTATCTCTTCTGCATTGCAAGAAATTGATTTCAACGCTAACGTAACTGTGATTGATTCAAAAATTGACATGAATGCGACAGAATACCAGTCGAGGCAAGACAATTCAAGAGATGGTGAAGTTGTAAGCAGCACAAGAGAGATGGCAGGCCAAGCGCCTTATATCGTGAATGCTGGAATTTCTTATTCAGGCTTTGACAATTTCATTGATGCAGGTCTTTTCTACAATGTTCAAGGAAGTACTTTGCAATTTGTTGGAATGGCTGACCGTCCAGACGTCTTCACAGTGCCATTTAACAGCTTGAACTTTAACATGTCTAAGGGATTTGGTGAAGATGGAAAAATGAGTGTTTCTTTTAAGGTGAATAACCTCTTAAACGCAAAGAGAGCATTAGAATACCAATCATTTATGGCAGAAGATCAAATTTTTAGCACTTTGGCTCCGGGTAGAACATTTAAGCTTAGTTTTAGTTATCAGATTTACTAGGTCTATTTGTAGCACGTCATCCTGAGCGAACTGGCCTGCCGGCAAAGGCAGGGCATGAGCGAAAGAATCTCCTAATCACTGAACGAGATTCTTTCGGTCGTACCTCCCTCAGAATGACGTTTTTTTATACGTCATTCCCAGCTTGACTGGGAATCTCTAATGGCTTACGAGAGTTGAAAACACACAATTCTAAAGAAAACGGGAGGAGCTTTGGAGATCCCCTTTTTCAAGGGGATGACATTCTTATTGTGTTTTACTAAAAAGCATTAGATTGTAAACCAATGACGATCAAAAAAATCTTAGTAACCGGAGGAACAGGCCTCGTTGGGAGCGCTTTATGCCAATTGCTGCAGCAGGAGGGCTATGAAGTTGCCCTACTAAGTAGATCAAAAAACGCGAATAGCCCTTATCCCATTTTTACATGGGACTATCAGTCCAATTATATAGAGGAAGGTGCCTTTGAAGGCATAGATGCTATTGTTCATTTGGCCGGTGCAGGCGTAGCAGATAAACGCTGGTCGGCAGAAAGAAAAAAGGTTCTATTAGAAAGCCGGACCCTGACGAGCGCGCTCCTTTATGACACATTAAAAACAGTCCCGAATCAAGTCAAGACCGTAATTGCGGCCTCGGCCATTGGGCTGTATGGCTGTACCAATGCCCCTCAAATGATGACAGAAGACAGTCCAAAAGGAACGGACTTTCTTGCCAACATCACTGATCACTGGGAAACGAACACCGGAAGAATTAAGGAGCTCGATATACGCTTGGTACAATTGCGGATAGGCGTGGTATTGAGTAATAAAGGTGGAGCGCTTGTGAAATTGCTTGAACCGCCTGTTGCTGCCAAGCTAGGCAAAGGCGACCAGTACATGAGTTGGATTCATATGGATGATGTCTGTGGCATTTTTTTATGGGCGCTACAAAATGAGCAGGCTGCTGGTCCCTATAATGTGGTGGCTCCGGGGCCACTCACGAATAAGGATTTTACCAAAAAGGCGGCCAATATTTTCAAAAAACCCTTTGTTCCTTTTCCTGTCCCAAGGAAATTATTGTACGTAATATTAGGCCAGATGGCGGAGATTGTACTGGGCGGTTCGAAGATCAGCTGCAAGAAGATCCAGTCTGAGGGATATCAGTTTAAATTTACCGATTTCGAATCTGCAGTGAAAGATTTAAAAAATCAAAACTGATCGTCATTCTGAGAGAGGTACGACCGAAGAATCTTTTCCAGTATATCTAGTTCAGATGTTTGTTGGTGACAACCTGCCTGCGGTAGGCAGGCACCAACAAAGGCTTGGATTGCCAGGGACCCTGAAACAAGCCTGCCTGCCGGCAAAGGCAGGTTCAGGGTGACATAGAGTGTGACTGATTTTGAGAAAGCTGTGAAAGATTTAAAATCTTGAAACCTATTCTTTGCTGAATTACGTTAACTTGTAACCCGTTTGTTGAAAACGAAGGTCATTTCGAAAGAATCTGCATGTCTTTGATTATGTAGATTAATGCTGACTATCCAAAAAAGCACGTCATTCTGAACTTGTTTCAGAATCTTATCGAATTGAAGACTAAAATTTCATCAGACCCTGAAACAAGTTCAGGGTGACGATATTGATATTAATACAGAATAAATTTTTTAGAATATGAGTAGTGAAGATAAGATAAGAAGGGCGTTTAAAAAGAAAGATTGGAACGCCATTAAAACCAACGATTCCTGGGCAATTTTCAAGATCATGTCTGAGTTTGTAGACGGATTTGAAAAATTAGCCAAAATAGGACCATGCGTTTCCATATTTGGTTCGGCAAGAACCCAACCCGATCATGACCATTATAAAATGGCGGAAGAAATGGGCGCCAAATTGGTGCGCCACGGCTACGGGGTCATCACTGGTGGTGGACCCGGTATTATGGAAGCAGGTAATAAAGGAGCGGCAAGTGAAAAAGGAAAATCGGTCGGTCTCAATATTGAATTACCCTTTGAGCAAGGCAACAACATCTATATAGACCCAGACAAACTGATCTCTTTCGATTACTTTTTTGTGCGTAAGGTCATGTTTGTCAAATACTCTCAAGGCTTTATTGTAATGCCTGGTGGTTTTGGCACCTTGGATGAATTGTTCGAAGCGATCACGCTTATTCAAACGAGTAAGATTGGACGTTTCCCAATTATTTTGGTAGGTAGAGAATACTGGGGCGGACTGATGGATTGGATCAGAGGCACCATGCTCGGCCATGGAAATATTGGTAAGAAAGACCTCGACTTAATCAATTTGGTAGACACACCTGATGAAGCGGTGGACATCATTGATGATTTCTATGAGAAGTACTCATTGAGCCCGAATTTCTAATCGGTAATTAAAATAAGGAACGTCATCCTGAATTTATTTCAGGATCTCCTAATGGAAAACTAATCTATAAAAGACGCAGACCCTGAAACGAGTTCAGGGTGACTATACCTATAAAAATGTTCAAACACATCATCTTTGATTGTGACGGAGTGCTCATAGACTCCGAAATAGTAGCCGCAGAAGTAATGGCGGCATGGCTGCGCGCACAAGGCATGGCCATGACCACCAACCAATTTATCCAAACCCATACCGGCAAAACCTTCTCCGGCATTATGAAGGAGTGCATAGCAGCCAAGCTCCTCCCTACCGACCTCAATATACAAGCAGGCGCGAGGGAGATAGAGGCCAAGGTAAAAAGCCAGCTCCGGCCCGTGACTGGCGTAGCTGAAGGACTGGCCAATATCAAGCTGCCAAAATCTGTGGTCTCCAATAGCGGAGTAGCTTATGTCCAAAAAGCATTGAACGACTTTAACATCTCCCAGCACTTTGAAGGCCGCCTCTTCTCCTCAGAGATGGTAGCGGCTCCCAAACCCAGCCCGTTAGTCTATGAATTGGCAGTAGAACAAATAGGCCTGTCGAAAAATGATATTTTAGTAATTGAAGACAGCCTTACCGGAGTGCAAGCAGCCAAGGCAGCTGGACTTGCAGTATTTGGTTTCTTAGGCGGCAGCCATATTTTATCCGGCCATGGGGAAAAACTCTTGACAACTGGGGTGAGTGATTTGGTGGAGGATTATGGGGAGTTGACTAATAAACTAACGTCATTTCGAAGGACGCAGGACTGAGAAATCCCCTAAATAGATTCGTCAAACTGAAGGAGACCGCTCACTGCGTTTCGAGGTGACCTTAAGTATTCTCATTATCGCCCACCCGTACCAGGAGGAGGTGGTGGTGCTCCGGTACCTGAAGCTGGTGGAGGCGGAGGTGCAGCATTGCCCTCAGAATACAATTCAGCAGCTAAATCCAATAGCCCTTGTGCTTCTGTGCTATTTCCCTGCTCAGTCTGAATTTCACTCATCACCATCAGGTATTGTCTGGCTGGTCGGTATTCGGCTCCTATCAACTTGCTGTACTGCTTATTATAGTTCAAGGCGGCTTTTACATAACCTTGGCTTTTTTTATTGGCCTGAAAGCTGTTTTGCAAAGCCACTATCCTTGCCAAATTGCTTCCGTTCTGAATACCTTTCTTGGAGAAATTCCAATGCTTATAACGGGTAACATTGTTGTCAAAAGAAGTAGAAACCCCATTCAATTCACCTTCGGTTAATGAAAAGGTCAAGTCTGTTGTAATTCCTCTTAACGCATCAGTAACCGCGAAAAGCAATTGGTCGTTTTCCATCCTGACATTGCTTGCTGGGAGATCATCATGGCGGTCAGCCGAGTACAGGGAAAGTTTGACTTCTGGTTGATTGGGAGTAGCAGTAACATCGATAACCACCCCAAAATAATCATTGCTATAGGTGGAACTACCGTACCACCTGCCTTCAATATCTTTGAGCTGCATTGGCTCTCCTTGCTGTACTTTAGGAATAGTATAGCTCTGTTTTGGCTGCTGCACATCAGGATAATTTTCCGTTGTATAATCTGATTGGCTCACTGTCCAGCTCGCGCTTGGATCAGTTGGGCATCACTGGCAGAAATAGCCATCAAGTCCGATGATTCCAAAGCAGACTCACCGCTGCTTGCCAATTCAAAACCTGATAGATTACCCGAAAGACCTGCTGGGTTTTTATCGAAAAGGGTGGAAAAGAAAGTGCTCGCCACCAAATAAGAGCCATGCTCAGACGGATGTGAACCATCCCTCACGTAAAGGTTAATCTGGTTATTCTTGCGCACGAGGTCCCAAGCCAATCCCACAGGGACCAAAATGGCGTCCAGCTCATTGGCAATAGTAGTATAGGCATGGGTAAGTATCTTTTGTTCCTCAGGACGGTCCACCACCGACCATGTCATAAAAAATACGGTTTCGGCTGCCGCTTTTTTAATGGCAGCATCAAACTTTCTGGCATACTCAAAGAACAAATCTGTATTGCCAAAATAGGTTTCGTGGTCTACCAACACCGGCATGGCCATTTTGCTTTGCTCTTGCAGCACCACATAATCCCAATTGCCAGCTTCAATGGCGGCCAAGGCCCTGCCATCATTCCAATGCCCTTCCAAGGTCATGCCTCCTCGGCTCACCAATTTTGTTTCTACCGGCTTGTCTGGAAATTGCTCCTTGGTCATGGCTTTTAAGAGCTCGGGTGAGCTGTTGAAATAGGTATAGCTATTGCCAATAAATAAAATCCTTACAGGGCTATTATCGTCCTTTGGCCAAAGGAAGAAGGCCGTTACTGCTAATAAAAGAACCCCAATGAGCTGTTTCAGTTTCATATAAAATTGAAATTTGAACAAAGCTACTGCTTTAATGTTCCGCCCAAACGACATGACTAATTATTTAGTTGATTTAATTGCATCGTCATTCTGAGCGAAGCGAAGAATCTGTTCCGGTTTATCTTTATGCCGTTGTTTCGCCATTGTTGGTGTTCTTCACCAACAAATTGATGATGCTAATTGAGGCTAGTTGGTTAAGACACCAACTAGGGCATCAGTTCCTACAGATAATTATGCAGCGCCTTTAACCGCTTCACCGAGCGGACGGTACATATAATAGTGGAGTACTTCTTCAATGGCGATTTTCAAAGCTTCATTAATAGGAAGTATCGTATTGCCCATTTGGAAATCAATCTGAGAAAGGCGCATATAATAATGCGTAAACACCGGAATGGGCAATCCTTCAGCAATCAATTTTTCAGCATTGGTAAACAATAGAGCTTGGTCTTCCTTGATGATCTTGCAGGTAGCCAATCGCAATTTTCCATGCTTGTCTTTGTTGGCGCCATAGCCAAAGAGCCGACAGATTAATCCTCTAAAATTGTAATTACTACAGCCGCCTTTTCCAGCAGCTAAATCACCAACAGGGCTATAAATATGGCATACCTTGCTTTTGTTCTCTGCCAAGGCTTCCAACATATCATTGGCTTCACCATTCAGGTAGAGTTGGTGTGCCCAAGGCAGAAATTCAAGGGGAGAAGCATCCACGTCATTGTGGGTACAACATCTACCACATCCCGGCAAGCACTTCAGTTTAGTAACCGACTGAAAAGTATTGATCTCAGCATCCAATTCTGAGAATAAGGTTTCAACCTCACTTACTTTTTTGACTATTGACATTTAATTTTTAGAAAGGTAGTCTTTATTAGTGCAGCAATAACATATATGGCAATCCTTAAACCAAAATAGAAATATCATTATGATTCGGGGTACTCGACAGAAGGCACCTCCTCAACCGGAAAACAATGCCAAGCAGAAATTCGAAAAGCGATCAGGGGATTGCCTATCTATCACATGAAGAAATAGACTAATTTAATCCTCAACAAAGCCCCTTTTAGTTAAAAACTTACAAATATATGAGCTACCTTTATTGCCTATATGATAAACAGGTCCGGGAGCGCTCCTAAAGCCCGTAATTTGAGCGCTGTTTTTTTCCTTGTACTCCTCATAAGTCCCTCCATTGTTATAGGTCAGGTCTCTATGAGAGATTCGGTAATTTCCTGGACACATCATGCCTTCGAATTGAACGATGATGGTAGCATGAAGTCATTTTCTAGCAATGACAATGATCTACAGACAGAAATTTTCAATGCCAAAGTCCTCGAGAATGACCTTATAAGGCTTGTTCTAGTACCAGAATATGGAGGAAGAGTGATTTCTTTCTTTTATAAGCCCACTAATCATGAATACCTATACAATAGTGTAAATGGGTCTCCTTATGGGATGGGACAAGGGAATTTCTACTATGACTGGCTGATGGTTTGGGGAGGAATATTCCCGACATTTCCCGAACCTGAACATGGCAAAACATGGTTTTTACCCTGGGATTTTTCTGTAATTCAAAATACCGATGAAACGATTACTGTCAGAATGGAATATACCGATGATACCATGTTTACCGGTGCTCCGGGTGGCTTTAACAATGGCATAACGCAAATTACCTGTAGGGTTGACCTGTCCATTTATTCCAATTCCTCCTTATGGGATTATCAAGTAACACTTATAAATAATCGTTCCGAACAAGTCAACTATGAATATTGGACCTGTACCACTTTAGCCCCGGGATCAGTTTCTAATGATACAGGAACACCCCTCAACTCAGAAATTATAGTCCCCATTGAAGAATACACAGCAGGCTGGAGTCCGGGAGCATGGATTGGTAATTTCAATGGCACTTACGACCTTAATAATATCGATTATCTAAGCGACTGGACCGATATGGGAATTGGTTATTCAAAGGACCTCAATGACAGGTATTGGGGCGTCATTAATCATGAAAATGAAGAAGGGATATTCAGAATTTCCGACAACATTGAAACACCTGGAATGAAATTCTGGACCTGGGGTAAAAACAATGTCGACAATGACCTCTTGGATTTCAGCAATGGCGGAGCAGATAATTACATTGAATTATGGGGCGGTGTTTCCAATTCTTTTTTCAGCGATGCAGTGTTGGCTCCCAACGAAATAAAAACCTGGTTAGAGTCTTATAGTCCAACAGTTAACATGGCCTTTGTAGACGAAATAAATGAATCCGCGGCTGTAAATTTAATCTGGGATGAATCTTCCAATGAGGTGAGTTATGAACTGAATACATTCCAAAGTGATCAGAATTATACCGTATCGCTAAGGCTAGAAGCCGATCAGGATGTCTTCATTGGAGAAGAAGAAGTTGTATTTAATGCCTCGGGACAGGCCAATAGTTTTAGCCTTGACGAATTGACCTTAACAGCGGACAGTTATAAACTTGTGTTCGAATTATTGGATGTGGATAATAATATTGTATTGACTACCTCGGAGATTATCAGTCCTAGTATTGTCACCGCTATTGAAGATCAAATTTCCAATGAAAATAAAATGATTATCAAGCGAGTAGACGCAAATAAAGTGGAGGTCCTATTGCCCAAAACAGACCAATACGAACTCAGGGTCATCACTCTAAGTGGTCAAAAAATGCATGCAAAGCGTTTTACAGGAAATACTTATGAGCTGTTTTTTCAACAAAGAGGACTATTTATTATTCAGGTTATAAGTGCAAAATCACGTTATTCCGCAAAAATTTTAGTGAAGTAAGAGGCTGTATATCATTTGAAAAATCCTTTGTAGGAAGAAAAACCAATACAACATACAGCGTAACGAAATCAGGAAAAGGTGAATTCAAAGCTCATATTGATGCTTTAGAAGCCTTAATAAAAGAACAAATAGGACGGTCATGAATAAATTTAAACTGAAACTATTACTGAAAATTGGCTTGGTAGTATTGCGCTACTTCTGCTATTTCCGTCAGAAAAAGAACAAAGAAAGGGTGTTGGCAGGAATTTTTATTCTACCCGCGCTCTTTCTGCTAATTCCAACATTTACATTTTCATTGACAATGATTCAATCCTTTATATTTCAAATCGCCATTGTCTATGGGTTGTTGAGTATTTATTGGGTGATCAAAAGGCATTATCGAGTAACCACCGTTAATTTTGTGATCTATTTACTGCTCTTACTCAAAGTAAACGGGCCTATGGAAAGCACGTTCTCCATTAATAATGGCAATGAATCATTAAAGGTGCTTCAGTTTAATGTGTTAGCGGGCAATTTGCAGTATGAATCAACGATTAAAAAAGTTAAATCGCTTGCTCCAGATTTTATATCATTTCAAGAAGTAAGCCCACAGTGGGCAGAAGAATTAGAAAATGAGTTAACATCGTATTATCCCTATTTCAAGGTGGTGCGCCAACCCAACGAGCACCAAGGCATTGCGGTGTTTAGTAAACACCCCCTTTTGGAAACTGAGGTAATTCTAAGACTTGGAACAGCAAACATAACGGGCAAAATACAAGTCGCAGATCAGGAAGTTAATTTCTTAACCATGCACACGCGTTCTCCTACTACAAAGGTGAGATGGGATGACAGAAATGCACATATCGAATGGGCAAAAGCTCATGTAAACGATCGCGGAGGAGAATTCCTAGTGCTTGGCGATTTTAACACTGTACCATGGGACAGGCAATTGAGGGCATTTAGGGCTTCTACAGAATTAAAGGACAGTCGGAAAAAACTGACACCAACTTATCCCACTTCCAATCCGTTTTTTGCTCAATTACCAATTGACTATATCTTCCATTCTAATGGAATTAGCTGCCGTTCATTGGACTCTGTAGAAATAACTTCAGACCATAAGGCCATTTTAGGAATCTTTCAATTGGGAGTGCTGTGATTCTCATGACTTTCAACATTTTATAACTCTGGAGAAGTTGTATTTCAGCCATCAATTCTAGACCTTTGTGGATTCTGCATTTTTGCAGCACCCGAATGGAAAAACTCAAAGAAAACGTTAAACTCGAACATGCCCAAAAGGACCTAACAGGGCACGTAAACATTGAGATTTTTGGTGCTAGAGAACACAACCTAAAAGACATTGACGCTTTTATTCCAAGAAACAAACTGGTTGTAATTACTGGTATCTCTGGTTCTGGAAAATCATCATTAGCATTTGATACTATCTATGCCGAAGGGCAGCGCAGGTACATGGAAAGTTTTTCGGCCTATGCCCGGTCCTTCATCGGTGATATGGAACGTCCGGATGTGGATAAAATTAATGGCTTGAGTCCAGTAATTTCCATCGAACAGAAAACTACTTCTAAAAACCCTAGATCTACTGTCGGGACACTGACGGAAATTTATGATTTCTTACGATTGTTTTATGCCAGAGCAGGTGAAGCCTTTTCGTACAATACTGGCAAAAAGATGGTCCGCCAGTCTGAAGATCAGATCATTGACCACCTTCTCGGCTTCTTTGACAATCAAAAACTGGTCCTTTTGGCTCCCTCTGTCAAAGGTAGAAAAGGACATTATAGAGAGTTATTCGTCCAAATTCGAAAAATGGGATATACCAAGGTTCGAGTGGATGGAGAAATCATGGACATTGTCCCGAAAATGCAGGTTGATCGATACAAGACACATGACATCGAGATTGTAGTTGATAGGATCATCGTCAAGAATGAAGACCGATTTAGAATAGCACAAAGTGTCAAAACTGCATTGTCAAGAGGTAATGGTGTAATCATGATTCAAGATGATCAAGCCAACACGCATCATTTTTCCAAATACCTCATGGACGCGTCTACCGGACTGTCTTATGACGAACCGGCACCAAATAGTTTCTCGTTTAATTCTCCTTATGGTGCCTGTACTAGTTGTAATGGGCTCGGTCAGATTCAAGAGATCAGTAGAGAAGCAGTAATTCCAGACGATAATTTGAGTTTAAGTCGTGGCGGTGTAGTACCACTCGGTGAGTACCGTGACATTTGGATCTTTAAGAAAGTAGAAGCAATTCTTAAAAGGTATGATGTAAACATTACAACACCCATAAAAAAAATACCTGAAGAAGTAATGAACGTCATCCTTTATGGTGATGATGTGCCAGTGGCTGTAGGATCAAAAAAGTACCCTGGTACGCAATGGCAAACCAAATTTGAAGGCATTATCAAGTTTTTGGAAAAGCAAAGACTTGAGGGAACCGAAAAAACGAGAAGGTGGATTGAAGATTTCATGTCTACTAAGACCTGTAGCTCATGCAAAGGTGCTAGGCTGAAAAAGGAGTCTTTACATTTTTTAATCGCAGATAAAAACATTTCCGAACTAGCCAAAATGGACATTAACACCTTGTCTGATTGGTTTAATGACATTGAATCTCGCCTTACAGAAAAGCAAAACCTCATCGCTGTCGAAATATTGAAAGAGATTCGAAAGCGAATAGGATTCTTGTTGGATGTAGGCCTCAACTATTTAACCCTAAATCGTCCTTTAAGAACGCTTTCAGGAGGAGAGGCGCAGCGAATTCGTTTGGCCACCCAAATCGGAACTCAACTTGTGGGAGTACTCTATATCATGGATGAGCCGAGTATTGGTTTGCATCAGCGTGACAATGAAAAGTTAATCAAAGCACTCAAAGACCTTCGCGACATTGGAAACACCATCATTGTTGTTGAACATGACAAAGACATGATGTTGGCTTCCGACCATATTATTGATATTGGACCAGGTGCCGGCAGGCATGGTGGACAGATTGTTGCTGAAGGTTCCCCTTCCAAGTTTTTAGCAGAAGGTGGATTAACTGCCGATTATCTAAATGGGAAAAGGAACATTGATGTCCCTAAAACAAGAAGAGAAGGAAATGGTAATTCGATAACCCTTAAAGGAGCTACTGGGAACAACCTTAAAAACGTCAATTTAAAGCTCCCACTTGGCAAAATGATTTGTGTTACTGGCGTCTCTGGAAGCGGGAAATCTACCTTAATTCACGACACCATATTCCCAATTTTAAATCAACATTTTTATCGCTCAAGAAGGGCTCCGCTAGGGTATAAATCCATTGATGGCCTCAATAACGTAGATAAAGTTATCGAAGTAGACCAATCACCAATTGGCAGGACACCTCGATCAAATCCTGCTACATATACAGGTACATTCTCTGACATCAGAACTTTATTTTCTGAACTTCCAGAAGCGAAAATCAGAGGATATAAGCCTGGCCGTTTTTCCTTTAACGTGAAAGGTGGCAGGTGTGAAACCTGCGAAGGAGGCGGAATGAAACTCATCGAAATGGACTTTTTGCCTAACGTTCATGTGCCTTGCGAAACCTGTAAAGGAAAACGGTACAATCGTGAAACTTTAGAAGTCCGATTTAAGGGAAAATCAATCTCTGATGTGCTGGACATGACCGTTGAACAAGCCGTTGATTTTTTCGAGCATATGCCTAAGATTCTTCGAAAAATCAAGACTATAAACGATGTTGGTTTAGGCTATATCTCCTTAGGACAGCATGCGACAACACTTTCAGGTGGTGAAGCACAACGTGTCAAACTGGCGACAGAATTATCGAAAAAAGACACAGGACAAACGTTTTACATTTTGGATGAGCCAACGACCGGGTTGCACTTCCAAGATATTGAACATTTATTGGCCGTATTGAACCGCCTTGTAGAAAAAGGCAACACCGTTTTGATCATTGAGCATAATATGGACATCATTAAGGTAGCCGATCATATTATTGATGTTGGTCCTGAGGGAGGTGACCTTGGCGGGAATATTGTAGCACAAGGCACGCCGGAAGTCGTGGCCAAAAACAAAAAAAGCTACACGGCTAAGTTTTTAAAAGAAGAATTGGCATAAAAAAAGATGCTGCCGCTTTCGCGCACAGCACCATCTTCAACCAAAACATTAAAATCTTTCTTCTGTCTATCTTCACACTCATGCGGCTCTTTCACCATATCCGCATTTTCTCTATTTGATTCTAATATTATTAACTTTTGTTCGAGCCTAAACACTCATCTCATATACACTAAAACGAAAGCCTCATCACACCTATTATGTCCAAGTCATAAAAAAATTTAATTGTTGATGATTTACTGAACTGTAATGCATCCAAATCGTTTAATTGGTAAGAAGACGCTTACACTATGGAACACCTCTCTCACCTCGCATTAGACATACCAAATTCTGACCATCCTAGGGTAATAATTATTGGAGGAGGCTTTGCGGGAATCCAATTTGCCAAGGGCCTTAAAAACTCTAATTACCAAGTGGTTATGTTCGATAGAAATAATTACCACACCTTTCAACCTTTGCTTTATCAAGTGGCCACTGCAGGCTTAGAACCCGATTCGATTGCAGGAGCATTGCGGCCTCTTTTTGAGAGTCAAAAAGATTTTTATTTCCGAATGGCGAGGGTTACAGCAATAGACGTTACTAATAAACTTGTAAAAACACTCGTCGGTGAAATAGGCTATGATTATTTGATTTTATCCAATGGTTCAAAGACCAATTATTTCGGCAATGAGACCATGAAGGAGCATACATTTCCGTTAAAGCAAGTGCCCCAGGCGCTCGATCTAAGGAGTCACATGCTTCAAAATTTTGAGCAGTCGGTCATGGTAAAAGATGAATTTGAAAAAGATGCTTTAACCAATTTTGTTGTTGTGGGAGGTGGCCCGACAGGTGTAGAAGTATCGGGAGCTCTAGGTGAACTCAAAAAGCATGTGCTTCCGAATGATTATCCAGAATTGGATTTTGAAATCATGAAGCTTCATTTAATAGATGCCGGGCCTCGTCTATTGTCTGCCATGTCGGAAAAGGCTAGTGATAAAGCGCACAAATACCTCAATAATTTTGATGTTAATGTGAAGCTTAACACGTTCGTCAAAGATTATGACACCAAAACGGTCACTTTATCAGACGGAACAGAAATTCCTGCAAGAACAGTAATCTGGGCCGCAGGAGTAAAAGGTAATTTGATAAAAGGTATTCCAGAAGCTTCGATTGAAAGGGGAAGAGTTTTGGTAGACTCATTCAATAAAGTAAAAGGTCTTGAGGGCGTTTATGCAATTGGCGATGTCTCAATAATGCCATTAGAAGACAACCCAAATGGAGATCCGATGGTAGCTCAAGTAGCCATGCAACAAGGAAAACTGCTTGCCAAAAACTTCGTCAGGGCACTAACTAATGTCGCTTGGAAACCTTTCCAATACAATGACAAAGGCTCAATGGCAACCATAGGTAGAAACAAAGCCGTAGTCGATTTACCAAAATTTCATTTTGGCGGCCTTTTTGCTTGGATGGTCTGGATGTTTATTCACTTAATTTCAATTATTGGTTTTAGAAATCGTTTGGTCGTCTTTAGTAATTGGGTCTGGAATTACCTTACCTATGATAGGGGAACAAGGTTGATTATTAGAACTTTTGTGAAACATAAAAAGCCTAAAACCAAAACTCCCGTTTAACATCCATCAGTATTGATTCATAACCTTTTATAGAAGAGCATTCTCCCCTTTGAAAGAGATGTAGTTAATTTGCACTTACTAAGGATGAGGAAAAGAAGGCTTTATTGGACATTACAATTTATAGGCTGGACCCTTTACGCGACAGTCAATATTCTTGTTGCCTGGTTAGACCCCCTGAATCAAGAAGGTTCTGAGACTTTGCTTCAACAACAACAGCTGGAAGTAATTATCCACACAATTATTCTATTTCTCTTTTCTCATTTCGTTTTAAGAAGGACATCCAACAAAAAAGAGTGGATTAAAAAAGAATTTGGCAAAATCATGCCTTCAGTGATTGGTATAATTTTAGTGATGTCCCTCCTCTCGACCATTATTGTTCATTTTATCTATTCTCTTTTTCCTAATTCTAATATTGAACTAAAAACAATTATACTTGATACGCTGGCTTATTTGTTGATTTTTGTCTTTTGGGCCACTATTTATTTCCTTTACCATTACCTCGATAGTAATAACAAATCGCTCAAATTTGAGGCAGCAGTTAATGAAATGCAACTCAACCAACTCAAATCTCAGCTCAATCCTCATTTCATATTCAACGCACTAAATAGCATGAGGGCCTTGGTTGATGAAAACCCAAGCAAAGCCAAAATTGCCATCACACAACTGTCAAATATCCTTAGGAAATCCCTGATAATGGACAAATTAAGGGTTGTAGATTTCAATGAGGAATTAAGTACTGTTAAGGATTATTTGGCGCTTGAAAGCATCCGTTTCGAAGAACGACTTCGTGTCAGTTATGATATTGATAAGAACTCTGAGAATTTTCAAATTCCTCCCATGATGATGCAAACCCTAGTCGAGAATGCTATCAAGCATGGAGTTTCAAACTTAATTGAAGGAGGAGAGGTGGAATTAATAGCTTACGTCAAAGAATTTTTTCTAACTATACAAATACGAAATAGTGGTCAACTTGTAAACGGTGTAGTTAAAAAGCCCAAACAAGGCGGTTACGGCTTGGCAAACACTAAACAAAGACTTAAACTTATTTATGGTGGTGAAGCATCATTTAGGATTTATAATGAAAATGATAAATTTGTAACATCTGAGGTAAGAATTCCTCAGAGATTTTAATTGAATAACTATGAAGGCACTAATTGTTGATGATGAAAGGTTAGCTAGAAAAGAACTTACTAGCTTATTGCAGGAGTATCCAGAGATAGAAATTGTTGGAGAAGCTGTGAACGCGGAAGATGCAGAGGAGAAAATCAAAACCCTTCAACCTGATTTATTGTTTTTGGATATTCAAATGCCGGGAAAAACTGGATTTGAATTATTGCAATCACTTGAGTCGGTTCCAGAAGTAATATTTACGACAGCATATGATGAATATGCACTTAAAGCATTTGACTTTAATGCTTTGGATTATCTATTGAAGCCTATAGAAACTGATCGATTAAAAGAAAGTATTACGAAGCTCTTGAGTAAAGCAACTCCAGGAGAACCAAGTAGTGATGAGCCAGAAAAGAAATTAGGGCCTTCTGATAGGGTCTTTGTAAAGGATGGTGACAAGTGTTGGTTCGTGAAATTGGAGAACATCAGGCTCTTTGAATCTGACGGAAACTATATCAAAATCTATTTTGACAATTTCAAACCAATGATCCACAAGTCATTGAACGCACTAGACGGCAGATTAGACGACAGGTCTTTCTTTAGAGCGAGCAGAAAGCACATCATCAACCTTAATTGGGTTGAGGGCATCGAATCTTGGTTTAACGGTGGATTAATGGTGATGCTTAAAGGCGGTGACAAAGTAGAGGTCAGTAGAAGACAAGCAGCTCGTTTCAAAGAAATGATGAGTTTGTAGTGTTTACGCTTTATGAAAATATCATGACCCAAGCTGAATGGCTTGGGTTTTTTCTTGTCATTTATCTCATTATTCTTAGCACCACAGTGCGTCAAATATTTTATATTGCATTCAATGACTTCTTCTTTAAAAAAGAAACTTTACATAATAATTTTTGAGGCAGATACTCCTGCTGGGAAGGCGTTTGATGTAATGCTTCTTTGGGCAATTGTAATAAGCATTATTGCGGTTATGCTCGAAAGTGTAAAGTCAATTGACACCAACTATGGGGCAATATTTGACGTCATTGAGTGGGTCTTAACCATCGCCTTTACAATCGAATATATTATTAGAATTATAGCAGTTGAAAAAGCTAAAAAGTACATTTTTAGCTTTTACGGTATCATTGATTTCTTAGCCTTATTGCCGACTTATCTCTCTTTAATTTTCGTTGGTTCTCAGTATTTTTTAATTATTCGGGCACTCAGGTTACTGCGTGTTTTTAGGATTTTAAAATTAGGGCGCTTCATCGGTGAAAGTGAGCATTTGGGCAGGGCACTCAAATCAAGCAGGCATAAAATCGTAGTTTTTTTAGGCGCGGTAATGACCATCGTTATGATAATGGGCACCATCATGTACATGGTGGAAGGCGGAGAAAATGGCTTTACTAGCATCCCTCGAAGTGTCTATTGGGCGATTGTCACGTTGACAACAGTAGGTTATGGCGACATTGCACCTCAAACAATTTTGGGTCAAGCCTTAGCCTCAGTAATTATGATCATGGGCTATGCAATCATTGCCGTGCCTACAGGTATTGTAACAGCCGAATTAGGCAAGGCCAAGCCCTCTTTGTCAAAATGTACCAACTGTGAAGCCACTGGTCATGAACATGATGCCGTGCATTGTAAGTACTGTGGAGATACTTTACATTAAGTAAACTGAACGTAAGCTTCCCATTTCTTAAGCACTTGTTTGAAATCTTCTGGGAGTTCAGAATCAAATTGCATTTGTTTTCCAGTAATAGGGTGAATAAAACCTAGAGATTTAGCGTGTAGCGCTTGCCTTGGAATTATACTAAAGCAATTCTCCACAAACTGCTTGTATTTAGAGAACTGAGTGCCCTTAAGCAGCTTATTTCCACCATAGGTAGCGTCATTGAACAACGTGTGCCCTATGTGCTTCAAATGCGCCCTAATCTGATGTGTTCTACCTGTCTCAAGGTTACACTGAATTAACGAGACATACCGTAACTCTTGCAATACTTTATAATGCGTGATGGCGTGCCTTCCACGTGAGCCATCTTCTATTGCAACAGTAATTCTTCTGTCCTTTTCGCTTCTTCCTAAATTGACGTCAATAGTGCCCTTTTCCTCTTTGAATAAGCCCCAAGCAAGCCCGTAATAAGTTCGTTCTATGCTGTGGTCAAAGAATTGTTTTGCCAAGCCAGACATCGCCTTTTGAGATTTTGCAATCACTAAAAGACCAGAAGTATCCTTATCAATCCGATGCACCAAGCCAGGACGCCCTTCGTTGTCCTTCATTGTTGGTAAATTTTGAAAATGATGGATTAATGCGTTGACCAATGTTCCAGACCAGTTATTATAAGCAGGGTGCACAACCATCCCAGCTTCTTTGTTCACCACCAGTAAGTCGTCATCTTCATATATAATGTTCAATGGAATGTCTTCCGGTAGCAATTCTGTTTCCCTTGGTGGTTCAGGGAGTGAAATAACGATATCGTCCAGCGGCTGTACTTTGTAATTTGGCTTTACTGATTTAAGATTGACTTTGACATAACCATCTTTAATGCCTTGTTGCACTTTATTTCTTGTAGTGTTTGGAAGCCTGTCCATTAAAAATTTATCAATTCTCAATGGCTCCTGCCCAGCATCACAAATTAGATGATGGTGTTCAAATAGTTCTCCCTCTGGAAATTCTTCTTGCATAAAGATTATTATTAAAGCCCACTTTCTTGGAATAGGATGCGCTTTCTGCCACAAAGATATGATTAACTTTGGGCAGTGGAAATTCACCAAGTACCAACGATAGAAATCAAAGATGATTTACTCCTTGAGAAGGGCATAAAAGTCCTTATTAAAAGGGAGGATTTAATCCATCCCGTCGTCTCAGGTAATAAATGGCGCAAGCTGAAATATAACCTTATCAAAGCTTCTCATTTAGGGCATAATAAATTATTAACCTTTGGCGGTGCTTATTCAAATCACATTGCTGCTGTGGCTGGTGCGGGAAAAGAAGAAGGCCTCAAGACAATAGGTATAATACGAGGAGAAGAACACTTGCCCTTAAATTCTACACTTGCTTTTGCTAGCGCATGCGGAATGGAACTGGTTTACCTTAACCGAGAAACATATCGAAATAAGACTAGCCCTAAATTCATTGCACAATTAGAAAAAGACCACGCTCCTTTTTTTCTAATCCCAGAAGGCGGGACAAATGAGTTAGCAATTAAAGGTTGTGAAGAAATCATTGCCTCCATTGAAAAACCTTTTGATATCATATGTTGCCCCGTAGGGACAGGAGGAACAATTTCGGGACTTATCTCTGGATTAGAAGGCGACAAACAAGTCCTTGGTTTCTCTGCCTTAAAAGGTGATTTTTTACAAAACGAGGTAGCCTCATTGCTTGAAGCGTATCGAACTAATTATTCAAATTGGAAGATCAATACGGACTACCATTTTGGGGGCTATGCTAAAGTTAAGCCTGTCCTAGTTGACTTCATTCTTAACTTCGAAAAAAAGCATGGAATTCCGTTAGAGCCAATATATACTGGCAAAATGCTTTTTGGAATAATGGACTTGATCAAAAAAGACAAATTCTCTAAAGGCACTACCATTTTGGTCATTCACACTGGTGGACTACAAGGAAATGATGGTTTCGATTTCAGGAAGAAGCGTTAGCCCAAAAGGTCATCAAAGACTTCAACCAATTTCGCAAATGGTTTCACTTTGATCTTGTATTCATTTATGTTCAGGCCTTTCACATTGTACTTGGAGATATAAATCTCCTCAAAGCCCAATTTTTCAGCTTCAGAAACTCTGTTTTCAATCCTATTTACTCCCCTTATTTCTCCTCCAAGACCAACTTCTGCCGCAAAACACACTTTTTCAGCAATTGCCGCATCATGGTAAGAACTGACGATAGAAGCACAGACAGCTAAATCCAAGGCCGGCTCTTCTATTTTAATTCCGCCAGCCATGTTTAAAAACACATCCTGTGCCCCTAATTTAAGGCCTCCACGCTTTTCAAGAACAGCCAACAACATATTGAGTCGTTTTGCATCAAAGCCTGTTGTGCTTCTTTGTGGTGTGCCGTAAGTTGCGGTACTTACTAGTGACTGCACTTCAATCAATAGTGGTCGATTCCCTTCAATTGTAGCACCAATCGCGACTCCGGAAAGGTCCTCTTCCTTTTGAGAAATTAATATTTCTGACGGATTTGAAACTTCGCGTAGACCAAGGCCAGTCATTTCATAAATCCCTAATTCAGAAGTTGAGCCAAACCTATTTTTGGTTGTTCTCAAAATTCTATAGGACAAATGACGGTCTCCCTCAAACTGAAGTACAGTATCTACCATGTGTTCCAAAACCTTTGGTCCTGCTAAACCACCATCTTTTGTGATGTGTCCAACTATAAAAACTGGTGTATTTGTTTCTTTGGCAAATTTCATTAATTCACCGGTGGACTCTCTCACCTGAGACACACTTCCGGCTGCCGATTCAATTCTTGCAGTATGCAATGTCTGAATAGAATCAATGATTAAAAGCTGAGGTTGTAATTCCTGAACCTGTACAAAAATGTTTTGCGTATTGGTCTCTGCAAGGATAAAACAGTTGTCTGATTTAATCCCAAGACGCTCTGCTCGCATTTTTATCTGATGTTGACTTTCTTCGCCTGAAACATACAAGACTTTTAAATCAGACTGTTGCAACGCGAGCTGCAACATTAATGTGGACTTACCAATACCCGGCTCACCCCCAATAAGTACCAATGAGCCCGTCACGATGCCTCCACCTAAAACTCGGTTTAATTCTTTGTCGAAAGTTGGTATGCGCTCCTCGCCCTTGTTCTCAATATTACTAAGTGGTTGGGGCTTTGCCAGGGTTCCCTGTTTGTCGGCATCTCGCCATGAGGTTGTTGCTTTATTCTCTTTTTGAACTACCTCTTCAACATAAGTATTCCATTCATTGCATGAAGGGCACTTACCAATCCATTTAGCTGAATTAGCGCCACAATTTTGGCAGTAATAAAGCGTTTTTTCCTTCGCCATTAGTTCAATAAATCATAAATATCATCAGTAGATAACTTCTTAATAAAGCTTTCTTCAGTAGTAATAAGGTCTGAAGCAAGTTTCATTTTATTCTTCTGTAATGCCAGAATCTTTTCTTCAACAGTATTTTTCGTAATAAATTTATAAGTAAATACTGTATTCTTTTGTCCTATTCTATGTGCCCTATCCACGGCTTGTGCTTCAATAGCAGGATTCCACCAGGGATCTAGTAAAAACACATAATCTGCCTTCGTCAAGTTAAGCCCTAATCCTCCGGCTTTAAGCGAAATTAAAAATAACCTTATGTCATCATCATTTTGAAAACGATCTACTTGGTTTTGTCTTTCCCTTGTAGAGCCATCCAAATAGGAATACTGCAGGTTCTGTTCATTGAGGTATGCTCTAACAATATCCAAGTGCTTCACGAATTGACTAAAGACTAAAATTTTATGCTTTTCAGTCAAAGCAGACTCAATCATGTGCTTTATATCTGCCAATTTTCCTGATTCATGCTCATATTCCTTATCAATCATCTTTGGATGATTTGCAATCTGGCGCAATTGAGTCAGTCCTTGAAGCAATAAAAACTGTGATTTGTTTTTTCCTTTTTTCTCTATGTTCTCAAGAATTTGATTTCTAAAATGAGATTTTACCTCTTCATACTTTTCTTCTTGCTCAGGGCTCATTGAGCAATACGTAATGTTCTCTACCTTCTCAGGTAAGTCCTTAGCCACTTGCGATTTTTTTCTTCTTAAGATGAAGGGTTTGATAATCGTGTGTAGCTTTTTAGTTTTTTCGAGGTCCTGTTTTTTCTCAATTGGAAATTGAAATTCCTTTTTGAAAAAGCTTTCAGTACCCAAAAGTCCGGGATTAATGAAACTCATCTGAGACCAGAGATCAAGCGTACTATTCTCAAGCGGTGTTCCGGATAAAATAAGGCGGTTTCTTGACTTTAATCTACGCACTGACTTAGCGATGTTTGAACCTGGGTTTTTAATGGCTTGAGATTCATCCAAAATCACATAATGAAAATAATACTCCTTAAGGATTTCAATATCTAACCTTATAATGCCATAAGATGTGATGACCAAATCGTAACCTTGAAACGATTCCGTATTTTTCTTCCTGTCTGTCCCTGTATACACTAAAACCTTCAATTTAGGCGTAAATTTTTTCGCCTCTATTTCCCAATTATAAACTAATGAGGTTGGCATGATCAACAATGTCGCATTGCTCAGGCCTTTGTCCTTTTCGGCTTGCAGCATGGCCAATGTTTGGACCGTTTTTCCCAATCCCATATCATCAGCCAAGCAACCACCAAATTTGTAAGAGGATAAAAACTGCATCCAATTATAGCCCGCTTGCTGATATGGTCTTAATGTCCCTTTAAAGTTTTTAGAAATTGGATAATCATCAATTGATTCGAAATTCTTTAATTTTTGCAGCTTCCTATCCATGGAAACTTGTGCCAAGTTACCATTCTCTAAATCCTGAATTAAAGCGAGGTGATGTTTCTTCAGTCGCAAAGCATCGCCCAACACCTCCCCGTTTTCCATGAAGGCAAAAAGCTCAGAATAGTTAACAAACCAAGCATCAGGAATTACGGCTATTTCACCATTTGGTAAAGTAATTTCTCGCTGGTTCCCACTCATCAATTGCCTCAGTTCATCGAATGGAATCTCATAGTCACCAAACTTAATCATGGCATGGATATCAAACCAATCAATTGATTCACGTACTTCAATGTCTATCTGAGACTCCCCAATAAAATATTTCCTTTCATCAACATTAGCCTGTTTCAAAATGAAATTATTCTCCTCTAATAGTTTCTTGTTGTTTGCCATCCAAGTGAAAGCTTCTCCTCTTGAAACCGTAACCCTACCATTTTTAAAGTTCAAATTACTGTCAGCTAACAAGCCAACTATTCTGGATTCGTTATCTAAATCTCGCTTTACTTTATGAAATATGTAGTCGTCTCCTTTCCTTTCTAATTTTACAGAAGAGTGTACATTTTTATCCGAAGGAAATGTATATGCCCCATACTGATATTGAAGTCTAAATAAGATTTTTACATCCGCATCAATTCTTTCCGCAGTCAATGTGCTAGCCGTAGCCTCAAACAGGCTTGGTGTTGGGCTTGTTGTTGCCAATTCTGAAAATGTCAGTTCGGGTATTATCGGATAGCTTTCGGTATTGATTTCAAAACCCTTCGCATAAACGTCAAATGAAGCCACTAGCTGAGTGACAAACTTCTCATAGTATGTCTCTTCAACCTTTTTAGGGATTACAATAAATTTTTTTGTGAGAAACGGTTTGAGTTTTTTTCCATCTACTCCCTTCGCAAAATTGTACAAGTTGTTATTTGCAATCAGCCAAGCAGGTTCATGACAGATTAGGTAAGATTCATTGTATTGCCATTCTAACCTTTCTCCGGCATGTTTGATCGTTGGGAAGTAGTGGGTATTGTCATCATTACGTCTAAAATGAAAAAGGACCTTTGCCTTTTCATCCATGAACTCAACTTTCCTCCAAGCCGGTTCGCCATCCCGCCCCATCTCGAAAATCATTTTACCAGATAAAAGCTCTAATATTCGTGCCCTTTTGATTTCCAGAAAGCCAGCGATGGTTTCCTGTAATATTTTATCTCCAGTATCTTTATCAAAGACTTTAAAAAAAAATTCGGCAGGCTTAACTTTTTTCTTATAAAACTTATGCACTATGGCCTCCTGCTGCATTTCATCCATGAGCATGATCAATTCATAATCTCGCTCATCCATATTAGCGCCAAATTCACTCGCGTTTTTCGAAGATATATTTTGATGCTGTAAGGTTAAACGTCCCTTATGGTCAAGCTGGATTACGAAGGACTCAAAAAGATATCCCAAATATTCGTGCTGATATAGGGAGTATATTAATTGGAACGGTTCGGCTGTTGATACCTTCATTATAAATTTAGCAGATTCGAAAAATACGGAATTTAGGCTAAAATAATGGAAGATATAAAGGCCTTTATTTTAAATCTTTTAGCCCAAGTTTTTGATGATCTCTACTTTGCTTGCGATATGAGCTGGTCGGTAAGATGCAAGTACAGTTATGACAGTTACTGCCCCCGCTACAAATAGAAAATCCAATGGATTTATTTTCACCGGGTAAGCTGGAACTACAGATGTTTCCATTCCCATTTTTACCAGTCCAAATTCTTGCTGTAAAACACAAATAGTTAGGCCTAACAACAGGCCTGAAATTGTACCAATAGTGGCAATTAATGCGCCTTCTTTAAAAAATATTCGTTTCACAAAAGCTCTTGTAGCCCCTATAGAAAACAAGACTGAAATGTCTTTCTTCTTTTCAATAGCAAGCATTGAAAGGGTGAAAAATATATTGAATGAAGCAACCGCTGTGATGAAAGCCAAGGCAATAGAAAGGAAGAGCTTTTCGAATTCCAGTGCTTTCAATAATCCCGAATGCTGTGCATCTCCATCCAACACTTTAAAGTCATCCCCTAATAAATTTTTAATGCTTTTTGAGACATCAGATATTGAAGCGTTCTCTGCAACTTCAATTTCTAATGACGTTCTCTTATTTCCGTAATCCATTAATTCTTTAGCGAATTCAAGGGGTACAAAAACATAGTTTTCGTCAATCTCTTTCTCAATTCTAAAAACAGCTGCCGGTCGAATACTCTTTCGACTTATGTTCCTGTTTGAAATGGTAGTTCCGGGCTTTAACTTCTTTGGATAAGAGATTCTCATATTGCTATAACTACTCCCTACAACAGACCCAAGTTCAAAGTCAATACCATACCCTAATATTGCATAGTCAATATCGTTTTCTTGTAATTTAAGGTCTCCCGTATAAATGAAATCATCCAGTTTTTTTAACCTTAAATAGTTGTCATCAACGCCTTTAATTGTAGCGAGTACTTGTTTCTCCCTATAGGTAATTAATGCATTGTCTTCAATGACTTCAATGACTGCCTCAACTCCTTCTACACCTGCAATTTCATTTTTTAATGAATCGGTTAGAATAAATGACTTGCCTAAAGTCGCCTCGATTTTTATATCTGGATCGAACGAAGCATAGATGGACCTAATTAGATCTTCTAGCCCATTAAATACAGACAAGACCACAATTAGTGACATGGCACCTATGGCCACACCGATCATTGAAACTCTAGAAAGAATTTGAATTAAGTTTTTTTTCTTTTTTGAAAAAAAGTACCTCTTAGCTATAAAAGAAGATGTTTTCAACCCTGGTCTTCTTTTGGAGGAATAACAAGGTCATCAATAATTTTATCTATTCGATCTGCTTCTTCTGCTGTAGCATCTGAGAAAAAGGCGATTTCTGGAATGATTCTAACATTCTTACCGATTCTTCTTCCCAAATCTCCTCTAATCTGACTTTTATCTTCATTCAGTTTTTCCATAACCGTTTGGGTTTTATTTGAAGGAAAAACACTTACGAAAATTTTCGCGAAGCTTAGATCAGGGCTCATTTCAACATCTGAAATAGTGACCAAACTACCAGAAATAGCGCCTTGAAATCTACGTTGGTAGATATCACTTACCTCTTCTTGGATGAGTTTAGAGAATTTTAATTGTCTTTTACTTTCTGACATGTCACAAATATCCCATTAATTTATCTTTTTTCCTCTGATGCCTGTATTTTAGGTTACTTTTGAATTTTTACAAAAATTGAATAATTGGTTCGCTATTTTAAAATAAATGATCCCTATAGGCTTCTAACGCTTTTTTTGTTCATAGTTATTACTCGAACATTAATTCTATTGAATGGATTTCCGTTTACCGGAATCCACTCTAGTTATTTTTCTGGTGAAAATGGACAACAAACGGCTAGCCTGTTCCTTTGGATGACCGAATTGATCAGCTTTATTTTTAAAGACCCATTAATTCCGTCTTTTGTTTTAAGTGGATTTCTAGTGTTCCTGCAGGCCTTCTCTTTGAATTCTATTCTTATTAGAAATAAGGCCCTTTCGCAGAACACTTACCTCCCTGCTGCTTGCTACATATTAATACTTAGTTCCTCTCCCGAATTTTTGGTGCTAAGCCCTGCAATGTTTGCTGTGACATTTGTGCTAATTGGTATCAATTACATGTTGTTTCACCTTCAATACCGAGGGACCGAAGAAAATATTCTTAGCACTGGGGTAGTTTTTGGACTAGCAAGTCTGTTTGATCCCTCAAGTACAGTATTTATTCTATTGATCTTTCTCGTCTACCTTTTCTATTCAAACACATTAAACCGCAGGTATTTACTCCTGTTTTTCGGTCTCATTTTTCCGTATTTATTGGTTTGGATTTATTATTTCTGGAAAGGAGAGGGTCAGGAATTTTGGTTGCAAACTTCTCGGAACATCTTCTCAGTTAATTCTGAGTATCTAATTCCTCTTGATCAACTTACCACATTGATAATCCTTCCACTACTGATTGCATTTATTTCTGCAATTCAAACTATCACAGGAGCGAGCTTAACTGTGCATCAAATCGTTACACAAAAAACACTTTTATTACTGGGGTTATTTGCTATCGGGGCAGTCTTTTTAAACAAACAAATTAGCGCTAATTCATTAATTTATCTGACACCAACCATAGCCTTCTTTATTTCTCAATTCTTACTGAAAAGAGAAAGAAAGTGGTTATCTGAAGCTGTATTTATAGTACTATTGATATGGAGTTTAGGCTTTTTACTTCTGCCTTTGCTTGCTCCGTCTTTGTTGCCAATAAGCTATGGGTTACTGCGATAATATTATTTGGCAATTTTGTCTACCCTTCTTTGGTGTCTACCACCTTCAAAATCTGTTTTCAAGAAAGTACTGACCATTTGCTCAGCCAAATCATAGTCAACAAACCTTGCAGGTATACAAACAACATTTGCGTCATTATGTAACCTTCCCAATTCTGCCAAATCATTATTCCAAACCAATGCAGCTCTTACGTTAGCATGCTTATTAGCGGTCATACAAACTCCATTTCCACTACCACAAACAGCAACTCCAAAATCAAACTCACCAGACTCTAATCCATTCGCTATCGGATGAACATAATCTGGATAATCAACAGATTCTTCGGAGTGAGGCCCAAAATCCTTTACCTCGTAGCCTTGGCTTTTTAATGATTGAACGAGTTTTTCCTTGTATTCAAAGCCGGCATGATCTCCACCTATTCCAATTTTTTTCATCTATATGGTATTTGAATGTATGTTTTTAACGTTCCTCTTCTTCTGCTTTTTCTTGTTTTCGAACCACACGCCTTGATATCTTGATACTAATCTCATATAAGACGACCAATGGTAAAGATATTAGGATTTGGCTATAAACATCAGGAGGAGTGATCACTGCTGACAAAATCAAAATCACTACGATTCCATGTTTTCTATACCGCTTCATTAATTCAGGAGTGACAAGTCCAGCCTTTGAAAGAAAATAGGTGACAACGGGTAGTTGAAACATAAATGCACAGGCAAGCACCAGCATTGACAATGTTTTTACTAAAGAGATTATATCAATATTATTCTGAATAGTAACGTCAAGTGTATATGTAGATAAAAATTGAAACGAAACAGGAGTTACAATGAAATAGCCAAACAACACTCCGCTCATGAACAAAAATGAAACAGCAACAACAGCTCCTCTAGAAGCTCCTTTTTCTTTCTTATGCAGACCAGGAGATACAAACCTCCATATTTCCCAAAAGGTGTAAGGAAAAGCCATAATAATACCAATCACAAGTGAAGAGGTGATGTGCATCATAAACTGCCCAGTCATCTCACGGTTTTGCATGTCAATTGGTAAATCCCCGAGACAAAGTATATCAGATCCAATGAGTTCACCGAATTTACACATCATCCTATATGTCCAGAAATCACCTTTTGTAGGGCCTAATATTAGCGTCCCCCATACAAAGTCTTTGGCCAAAAAAGCAACTATTGCAAATATTATAATTGCAGCCGCTGACCGAATCAAATGCCATCTCAATTCTTCAAGATGATCAAGAAAAGACATTTCCTGTCCTTCTTCTATGTCTGTTGTCTGATCTAACAATTTTTAGAAATGAAATAATGGATAATTGGCCATCCAATTATGAATTTCTCCTTTAATTGATAACAACTTACTATCGTTTTCATGGTTCATCAATACTTCATCAATTAAACCAACAATTCGTGTCATATCTCCTTCATTCAATCCCCTAGTCGTAATTGCAGAAGTTCCTACCCTCATACCAGAAGTTACGAAAGGGGATTTATCATCAAAGGGCACCATGTTTTTATTGATGGTAATGTCTGCTTTTCCCAAAGCAGCTTCTGCTAATTTCCCTGTCAATCCTTTGGACCTCAGGTCAATTAACATCATATGATTGTCTGTGCCGTCTGAGATAATCTTATACCCTTTTGAAACAAATTCCAACGCCATGGTAGTAGCATTTTTCTTCACTTGAACGATGTAATTCAAATAATCGTCAGTCATGGCCTCACCAAATGCAATTGCCTTTGCTGCAATCACATGTTCAAGTGGGCCACCTTGCGTACCTGGAAAAACACCAGAGTCCAATATAGACGACATCATTCTTGTCTTTCCTTTGGGTGTTTTTGTCCCCCAAGGATTTTCAAAATCTTCTCCCATCATTATCAATCCTCCCCGTGGACCTCTTAATGTCTTATGAGTAGTTGTTGTAACTACATGACAGTGGTCAAGCGCATCGTTTAACAATCCTTTAGCAATCAAACCTGAGGGATGAGATATATCTGCTAATAGAATTGCACCAACACTATCTGCTATTTCTCTTAATCTTTCATAATCCCAATCTCGGCTATAAGCTGATGCCCCACAAATTATCATTTGTGGTTTTTCCCTTTGTGCAAGGACTTCAACAGCATCCCAACTTATAAGGCCGGTTGCTTCTTCAACTCCATAAAATGTCGGTTGGTACAATTTACCTGAAAAGTTAACCGTTGAGCCGTGCGTCAAATGCCCTCCATGAGATAAATCGAATCCAAGAATTTTGTCTCCAGGCTTAAGGCAGGCTAGCATGACAGCAGCATTTGCTTGAGCTCCAGAATGAGGTTGAACATTTGCCCAAGCTGCATCAAACAATTCCTTAGAGCGATCAATCGCCAATTGTTCAATAACATCTACCACTTCGCAACCGCCATAATACCTTTTGCCTGGAAGGCCTTCAGCATATTTATTGGTTAGAACAGAGCCCATTGCATCCATTACAGGTTGTGAGACAAAATTTTCAGAGGCAATTAATTCGATTCCTCTTTCCTGACGATTTTTTTCTTGTTGAATTAGGTCAAAGACTTGCTGGTCGTGCTGCATTCTAGCTCTTTTTAAAAATGAAGACCAAAAATACATGATGGGTAGTTAATAACCAATAAGACATTTATGGTTAGTATTATCAAAAAAAGAGAGGGCCAATTTTCTATTTACCATTCAGAATCATTGCTGATTCTGGAACAATTCCTTTTTTGGTAAGGATATTAATTAATGAAGAAATCACTTGTGATTGAGTAAATGGTTTGCCGATATAACCATCCATCTTATATTCAATTACTTTATCTTTTACCTCTTCGAAAGCAAATGTTGTATATGCAATAATTGGGGTTGGTTTTTCAAGGTACCTAAAGTTACTTTTCAACATCTTGCAGGTTTCAAAACCATCCATCACTGGCATTTGCAAATCCATCAACACGAGGTCAATGTTTTCCTTCTCAAAACAGGCAATTCCTTGTTGACCGGTTAAAGCCTTAAAGGTTGTGGCTCCAAAACGTTTCAAAGTTTTGTCTGCAACTATTAAATTTATGGCATTATCATCTACAACTAAAATATTTATTCCCTCAAGAACTTTACTATAGGGGTTGTTAACAACGTGCTTTGGCACGTAGTTCTCGATCAATTCTTCAAATTCTTTGATCTCGTTATTCTCGAAATAGTACGACTTTGCTGCCATAATTAGATGAACCCTTAGTAAATGTTAATGATTTCAAAAGGCAAAGGTCACCCTAAAAGGCTTGTTATTTTCAAAACTTTTATAAATTTAACCCGAATTACAACAAAAAACGATTGTGTTCAAACTCGTAATCTCACCTAAAAACAGTTTTCTCTACCTAAATAAAATTATTTGGGGTAGCATTATATTAAGTCTTTTTTTTTGTTTTTTCCTTTTCCCACCAACCTATAACAAACGCCCTGAAAAAAAATCAACTATTTTCTTCTCAAATGGGTGACCTTTGCCTTTTGAAATCATTAACCTATTGAGAATATGGTGGAAGACACACGTATTCTCCGGCTGAAAAGAGGCGATCAAGAAGCGTTAGCTGAAATTTACTCGGAGTATAGAGAAGGTTTTTTACACTGGATTACAAACACTCACCAGTGCACTAGAGATGAAGCGGTAGAAATATTTCAACACTCAATTCTCACCTTTTACGAAAACGTTGTAGAAGGATCATTTGAAGGACTTAAAACTGCAGGAATAAAAACCTACATCTATTCTATAGGAAAAAATAAATTACTGGGAGACTATAGAAAAAACATGAGGATTAGTTCAACAGAATCCGTTGATGCTGAAGAAAATTCAGAAATAGTGGTTGATGTAGAACACATTAAATCTCAGAAACTTGAAACCATTAAAAAAGCAATTCAAGATTTAGGAGATCCCTGCAAGAAATTATTAGAACTGTTTTATTTCAACAATTTGTCTAACGATGAAATTGCTGAAATAATGGATTATAAAAATGGAAACACGGTAAAGAATTTAAAATACAAGTGTATCCAAAGAATTAAAAAAGCTATAGAAGCTTAATAAATAAACAATGGAAGACAATCTTCAGTTAATGGATAACTATCTACAAGGCAATCTTGATAAAGAAGGCCTTAAGTCGTTTGATAATAAATTGAAACAAGAGCCTACATTTGAATCAGAGTTTCGTGACATGAGAGCTATTCAAGTTGGTGCGAAGGCGAGTGCAAGACTTAGCACTCTTGCTAATCTCGAAAGTCTTGAAAGTTCTATTAAAGAAAGAGAAACAATTAAAATTAAATACACTATGAAAAAGCTTGTAACGGTGGCAGCGAGCTTAATCTTAATCGCAACTGTAGGTTATTTTACAGTCTTCAATAAGACTAGTATAACATCAGGGCCAAATATCTATAACGAATTTTACACATCATATAATAACTATGAGTCAACAACCGAAAGGGGTGGAGATGCCGCTGTTCTTCTGACTCTAAAGGATAAGGCATACTCTGCCTATGATTCAAAAGACTTCATACAGTCCGCAGCATTATTCTCTGAACTTTTAAAAACAGACAAAACTGCGGCTAATTATTTCTATGCTGGTATTTCAAATATCGAAATTGGTGACCATACATCAGCAACTACAAATTTGAACAGCGTAACTAACAATTACGAAGACCTCATTGCTCAAAGTCAATGGTATTTAGCCTTGAACTTATTAAAGGAAAACTCAGAAACCAGTAAAGATGAAGCAATGGCCTCATTGGTTGATTTAGCATTAGGAGAATCATCTTTCAAGTTAGATGCCGAAAAGGTATTGGTAAAAATGGGCCTCTCGTTGACTAATGATAGCGACGCTGTTATTATCGTAGTTCATGAAAGACCGAAAGAAGATGAAGGTGCTCCTGACGGTAGGGAAATGGATTCTAGAGGTCAAAGAAGGTTTCAGTGGGGTCAAGTTGTAACCCCTGATGGAAGTCGCTATAAATTCTTTAATGATAATCCTATCAGCGGATTATATAGTGGAGATACAGTGCGAATTCTAGTGTTAAGACAACCAACAGGTAAAAAAGCTTTGGGCTGGGCCTATATTCTTTAATATTAAACAGAATACATAAATACGAATTCCATACACATACACATACACACACATCAAGAAATGGGCCTAATTGGCCCTTTTCTTTTTTATAGCCATCCAAGAGGCCGCTAGTAGGAACACTATTAATACATACACCCAATAACTTTGACCATTAGAGGAGAGGTTAATGTCGTCCCCTAGCATTACAAAAGAAGACCAATAGTAGGGGTGACTTGAATACCTATCTGCATTTAACAAATACGTTTTCTTGGAATTTATCAGGGCAGTACTTACCCTCTGTTTCTTGTTTATCCCTTTATAAAAATCAACCATTAATTTAGCAGATGAGCCGTCATCCACCTTCCAAAGGCTCATAACAATCGACTCCGTGCCTGTAAGGGCAAACCCACGTGCAATACTAAAGGTGCCTTCGCCCTCATTTATTTCACCCACACCACTTTCACAAGCACTTAATACTACCAGTCTAGAATTCATGTTGGCTAAATAGATGTCTTTGGTTTGCAAAACATTATCCCTTCCATTAAAAATCAATCTCGAGTTATAACGGTCCGTACTATCCGATATGCCATGAATCGCTAAATGAATGATATCATAATCTTTTACAGAAGACAGAAAATTCGATTTTGATCCCGCTGCTCCCACATAATAATTACCTTTTATATTTTCCCTCAAAAAATTAATCTCTTCAATTGCTCCAGGCAAAGCACCCAGTGGCGACCTACTTTCTACGGCAGTTTCTCCCGAATATCCGAAGCCTATCATTTTATTGTTGGCTCTTTTCTTGACACTATTTATATTGATTAAATCGGTCCTTAAACTATACGATATTTCGAATTCCTTAATCAGGAAATCAGCATCAAAATAGCTCTTGGCATTTTCAGATTTTAACAATACCTCGAAGGGTAATTTTGACAAGTAGTCATCTGGAACAATTACCAAACGAGATTTCTGGCCTTTCAAATCCAATAAAACCTTTCCAAGTAATTTATCTTGCATACTATACGCATCCGCTCTAAATTTTTCAAAAGACTCTCTATTGCTACTAAAAGAAGGTTTATTTGAAATTTCCTCTAAAAGAGATTTAAATTCCGTTTTAAATTGGTCGTCACTCTCTGTCTTATAAAGTTTTATGTTGTCATCAAAAAAAGCCAGATAATGAATAGCGTTTTCAAAGACAAAATATTCTACAACTGCCGTTTTATTGTGCTTTTCAAAATACTCTTGTGGCTGAAAAATGCCGCTGTTTTCTCCCTCTAAAGTGTCACTAAAAACCATTTCTTTCAGGCTAGTCAGGTTTGCGTTAACCGACATTCGTTCCGAGTTGATAATTCTAATAGAATCACTCGTAGCAAGGTCTGCCGTTTGACGATAAAAGGCTTCATCAAGAGAATCAAGCTTATTTAATAACAAATAATATTCTTCTTTGACCTCTCTAGAAATGTCTGCGTTCCTCACTAATTCATATTCTCCTGATTGCTCCAAAAACAGTACAGCCTTGCTCCTGTTCATAAGCTGGGACACATTATTGGCATATTTAAACCTTTCTTGCTCAACACTGCTTTGACTATATAGGATATAGTTTGCCTCAATTGCCGTTGCGTACATGTCTTTAAAATCCTCAGATAAAAATAATTTGCCTTCCGATGCTTCATAAGATTCTCTATTTTGGATCAAGATCGAATGAACAAAATCGGCATACTCCAAAATTGCCTTAAGCAATTTTATGTCAGATGACAATTCGTATACCTCCATGAATTCTAGAAGTTTTCGTTTGACAACTAATAACTGTTCATAGGTTAAATCTATTTTCTTCGCAGAGGGCAATTCTATTACGTCTTCATAATAATCCGGAATGGCACTTCTCATAGCAGAATCGTAGAATGCCAATGCATTTTCATGCTCATCCACAAACGCCATATAAAGACCCAGTGATCTGTATCTTGCTACATTATTTGGATGTAATTTCCCATGAAGTTTTTGGTTCTCTCTAAGTGATTGGAATAGCAACTTTTCACCTTCATCAAATTTCCCTTCTCGATAATAATTGAGCCCTAGATTCATTACAACTGACCAATAATCTTCGTTAATCAAATTGTCTTCCTCCATTATGTTAATTATTCTAATTAATTGATTTGAGGCATTTGAAAAATCATTCAGGTATTGGAGGCCGATAGCAGAAAGGTTCAGGGAGGCAATAAGTCTATCCTGACGGTCTATTTCTTTTTCAGAATAAAAATTCAACAATTCCTCACTTATTAACACTGTATTCTTATAATCCGATGCTTCATAATATGCTGCTCCTATGTTAAATTGAGCTTCAAGCACATTCTCAATTGTTCTAACATCTTCATCATCTACATTGTCCAATGCAATTTTATACGCTTCTTGGCCATAAGCAATGGCACTTTGATAATCGCCAATATTTCTATATGTCAAAGAATAGTCGGCAAATAGTTCATACTCAATCAATGTATCATTCGCCCTGCGTATGTCAAGGTATTTAATGGCCGAATCATAATTAATTCCAGTTCGGCTATACGCGTAATAATTATAGCTTAAAATCCTGTTCTCTAAACTTTTCTCATAATGACCACTTTGATTATATGTACTATAAGCAGAGTCTAAAAAAGAGATTGTGAGCTCATAGTTAGCTTTAAAAAAAGCCTTAATTGCCAAATTGGAGTATGTCTTGGAAAGGAGCATGTGATTCTCGGGCAGGTGAGTTTTCGCGAGCCGAATTCCCTCTCTAAACGACACATTCGAAAGGCTATCTTCACCATCTCTTCGATAATAGTAACCAAGTCTATCAAAAGAGTAAACAACACCCTCCCAATTCTGTTCTTGTAAATAAGCACCTAGCTCTTCCGTGTACAGAGCAACACCTTGTTTAAATCTATCAGCTCCTTTTAATGATTCCGCTGCTTCAGCTACTCGATCATCAAAAGTATAGGCTGTTTTAACAAATGATTGTGTAACAATGGGAATTGTGGGTTCGCTTTTATTTTCACAAGCGGAAAAGCCAAATGTGATAGCACAAACAAGCAGAGCAATATTCTTAAAAGCCTTGTTTTGAGGCATTTGAGTTAAATTAATTTAGGATCAGGTGAATAATGAGAGAAATTACCAATTAAGGCGTCAACTTCCAAAAAAGTACATGGTTCATAATCCAAATATAGATACAGACTATTACAGAAATCAGTCATGAATCTGCGATATCTCAGCAATTACGTTTGGAAGATCGCCAATGAACTAAGGGTTTAGTAGCGCCACAAGCGTTACTTAAGCGACCTTATTCTCGTAGTTACTACATACGTGGCATACCAAAATCAATGAATCATGACACTACGATACACTTTTCTCTGCGTTCTATCAGTTTTTGTTTTTAAAACAAGAGCCCAAAATCCATACGGTTTTGAACTCAATAATGGGTCCAAAACTGTCGAAATTTCTTTCCGGAAAGAAAGCAATCTTTTGATAATCCCTATTAAAATCAATGGCAACGGCCCTTTTGATTTTATCTTTGATACAGGTTCAGAATCTGGATTAATCTTTGAAAAAAGCATTATACCAGGTTATAATTTAGATGATGCTCGTAAAATTCCCGTTTATGCAAAGGCTGGTGTAAAACTAACTGAGCTTATTGTTGCTAATAATTTAGTGGTAACGCTCAATGGCGCAATTGGCATCAACCAAACGATGCTAGTTTTACAAGAAGATATTATGGGCGTTCATAATGTCATTGGAAGTAATATTTATGGCGTCCTAGGCTCTGAATTGTTTAATCGATTTGTTGTTGAAATAGACTACGTCGAAAAAATTATTAAACTTCACGATCCAATTTCATTTAAGAAGCCACGTAACTATAAAGCTGTAAAAATAGAAGTCAATAATTTCCGACCATATGTAACAGTTAAGCTTGGTCAAAAAGGGACCAAACAATTTAAAGCGAAATTATTGGTGGACTCTGGTGCAAGTAGTGCGATGTTTTTGGATGAAGCCAACAACGACAATATTCCACTACCTAAAAGAACAATAGAAATCTCATTAGGAACAGGCATCGCTGGTGTTATTGAAGGTAAAATCGGCAGGGTTCAAAAAATGAAAATCGGGGGCTATCGATTTTCAAACGTAACAACCTCTTACCCCACCGATTGGAGCATTGGTTCTGATAACAAAAGAATAATAGATAAATCAAAAATTCGGCATGGGACTTTGGGCGCAGATCTATTAAGTCGGTTTGATGTAATATTCGATTATTCTAAAAGTACCATGTACCTCAAAAAGAATGAAAATTTCAGTAATGATTTTATTTTCAATACTGTAGGCCTAAATGTAATGGCGATGGGACTCGATTTAAATAATTACGTGGTTTCCGATATTATTTTAGACTCACAAGCCCACAAAGCTGGGATTTTGGTAGGTGATGAAATAATCTCCTTAAATGGTAAGCCAGCATTCTTTTACTCCCTTCACGATGTTAATAACATGCTTCGAGATAAACCTGGTACATTGCTTACCTTGATCATTCGAAGAGACAAAGAGCTGATCAAAAAGACCATAAGACAAAAAAGAGTGCTATAAAAAAAGCCCGCTAAAATTAACGGGCTTTTAAGTTTCATTCAGGTTGGATTAATCCTTGTCATTATCCAAGGACTTATTAATTCTTTCAACAGCATCTTGAAGGTGATACTTAGACATTTTATCAGAAGTACGTGGAATTGCCGCTTGAATGCTTCTCTTCAATGTATTCATCTCTGCTCTAACAACTGGACGAATATCCGATTGGCTAGCATCAATTCCTGGTCCGAAGAAACGTCTAAATGCAGCTGGTACAGCTGGCATTTCTTCGTTTAACAACAAGTCCAATCTTTCGATGTGCGCTCTTTGTAGGTTTCTTCTGTATGTTTCAATAGTGCTACCTCGTCGAAGCTCGGTCCAGATACCATTTCTTACATCTCCAAAAAGCTCAATCATGCCATATGCATCGGCAGATCCATTAAGCGTTTCGTTTTCAATAACTCTGCCTAGTTTTCTCCATTCTAATAAAGAATTTAGAGTTCTAGTTTGCATAGACCTCATGGACTCAACAGCGCCAACATCCTGCAATCGATCCAATATTTCCTTATCAAGGATCCATGTTGGTGTATTGAATAGGTTGTCGTTTATAAACTGAACGGCCTCTTTTTGCTTGGCTTTAGGTGCAAATGAATAAACAACTCCTTCTTGATCAGAGCTTTTATAATCCTCTTTGACTCCACCTACATAGCGACCTACATGGCCCATATACCTATTGAACTGAGATTGTACTTCGCCATACATTTCTGCTAACTCTGAATAATCCGAGCCAGGCACATAAGTCCAATCTTTCAAGTTTGTCATGATTACTTTCAAGTTTTTGATACCATACATACTCGCTTTCATGGCATCGTCTCCTAAATCTTCACTTTGAGCCGTGTAATCATTAGAATTACCTTGTCTACCGTAGCGATACAATGGATCTCCATTTTTGTCATCAATCCACTTTCTAAGTGTTGGCAATTCTTCCTCTGCAGAATTAGCATCCAAGATTGGTCTATAACCCCAGGCAATTGAATATTTGTCATATTCCCCAACATCTGGCATCAAGGCAACTCCTTTATCTTCTGGCTGCGCGATGTAATTAAATCTCGCATAATCCATGATCGATGGTGCCGTTCCCATTTTTTGTGTAAATGATGCTGACCTTAAAGAATCTACTGGATAAGCGTTACTTGATCCAAAGTTATGTGGCAAACCTAACGTATGTCCAACTTCGTGAGAAGAGACAAAACGAATCAAACGAGACATTACTTCATCGTCAAATTCGGGCATCTGGGCTTGAGGGTTGATAGCTGCAGTTTGCACAAAGAACCACCTTCTCAATAAGGTCATTACATTATGGTACCAGTTAATATCAGACTCTAAAATTTCACCTGATCGTGGATCACTTACGTGTGGTCCATTTGCATTTGGAATTGGAGAAGCTAAATACCTCACCGTAGAATACCTTACATCTTCAGGACTCCAATCTGGATCTTCCTCAATACTTGGAGCCTCTTTAGCTATGATAGCGTCTTTGAAACCCGCCGCTTCAAAAGCAACCTGCCAATCCTCAATACCATCCATAATGGCTTTAACCCACTGTTTTGGCGTTGCACGATCAACGTAATACACGATTTGTTTTTTTGGAACAACCAGCTCTCCTCTTCGGAACTTAGCTTCGTCTTCCTCTCTAACTTCTAGTCTCCACCTATCTAAATACCTAACTGTTTTAGACTGTTGCGCATCGAGCCCATAATCCGTTGTTCCTCTTGCAAACCAACCCACTCTTCTGTCAGCCAATCTTCTTTGCATAGGCTCAGCAGGAAGCAAAATCATTGAGTTACTCATTTCAACAGTAATTGAACCGTCTGCCTGGTTAGATGGAGGTGCTGAAGCAGCATAGGTTTTTACATGCCTTAATTCAATATTCATTGGATAAGCACTCACACGTGAGACATAAGAACGCTCAGCATCTAATCTTGTCACTCTGTATTGGGTCCTGCTCCTCGCAGGAAGTCCAAGTGGCTTAATGTCTTTCGTCATTAAAGCTGTTGCTTCGATGACCACTCCGGCTGAATCTTTAGATAAAGATTTAATGGGGAATGAAGCCAAAATAGGTGCAAAGTTTGAATTCTCAACAGCTTCACTAATTGGCAATGAATCAGCTGCAGTTATTGTATGGGATATAATTCTTAATAGAATCTTCTTGTCTACCTTGTCCCATCTTAATACTTGCGTATTCGTTTTTCCTCCACCAAAACCAATTCCACTTGCAGTTTTAGCAATTCTGGTCACCATTAACATTTCTCTTCCAATTAATGAATCCGAGATCTCAAAGAAATACTTGTCATCTATTTTATGCACAGAAAACAGCCCTTCGTCTGTCACAGCCTCTTTCGTGATTACTTTATCATAGGCTTGCATTGCTCCCTTTTTCGGAGGCGTTGGCTTTTTAACTGGCTCAACTGTTTCTTCTTTTTTCTTCTTGTTCTTTCTTCTTTGCGCTGAACTATACTCGGTAAATGAAACGAGTAAAATAAATGTCAAAAAAACGGTCAGGAGTTTTCTCCCAAAATTGCTTATACTAACTTTCATTTGGATCTATATTAATTATGATGTCTAATTTTACTTTTTATAGGAAGTCAAACATAAGCAAAATGGTCGATTAATCTTTCATCAATTATATAAACGAAAAATGAAAAAGATTGTCATTATTGGAGGGGGATTGGCTGGTCTAATCAATGCTATTTTACTTTCCAGAAAAGGCCTTAAAGTCCAGCTCTATGAGAAAAAGGTTTTTCCATTTCATAAAGTTTGTGGTGAGTATGTCTCTAATGAAGTATTAGACTTTCTTACAAGAGAAGGTCTTTTACCTAATAATCTTACCTTACCTGTAATCAATAAATTTCAATTGACGTCGATTAAAGGAAACGCCATAGCTACTTCATTAGCACTTGGTGGTTTTGGTGTTAGCCGCTATTTACTCGATGATTTTCTTAAAAATTCTGCAATAGAAGCGGGAGCCAACATCACGGAAGGCATTGCTGTTTCAAATGTGAGCTTTAATAGTAATAGTAGAGTTTATGATTATTCACTTTCAAATGGAGAAAAGCACCAGGCTGAATTATTAATTGGCGCTTATGGAAAAAAATGCCGGATTGATAATCAGCTGAAACGAGCATTCACTCTAAGGCCAAGTTCATTTATTGGTGTTAAGTACCACATTAAAACAGAAGCGCCATTAGACACCGTCTCCTTACATAATTTCCCTAAAGGCTATTGTGGTTTGAGCCCTATTGAAGATGGAAAATTTAACTTGTGCTATTTGGGTAACAGTGCGCTTCTTAAAAAAAGCGGCAGTCTTGCCGCTTATGAAGACCTGTACGTAAAGCAAAACCCCTTCCTTAAGGACATTTTTAATCAATCTGAATTTATTTTTGATAAACCAGAGGTTATCAATGCCTTTTCATTCAATCCTAAAAAACCAGTTGAAGACCACCTATTCATGTCCGGAGATGCGGCAGGTTTAATCACTCCCTTGTGTGGAAATGGAATGGCATTGGCAATTCATTCTGCCTACCTCCTTTCACAAATCATAATTAAAAATGTGAAGAATGAAAAGATCAATAATTTTCAAATAGAAAAAGAGTACTGTCAAACTTGGGAAAAACATTTCCGAAAACGGCTTTGGTACGGAAGAAAAGTGCAAACTCTTTTTGGCTCTGCAATCACTTCTGAAATAGCAGTTGGAATGATAAAGACAGTCCCAAAATTCGGGGAACTATTGATCAGACTTTCTCATGGCAAGCCGTTCTAATACTGCCCTGCGACGGACAAAATATTGGTCGAGTTCAAGAAGACATATAAGAAGAAGCCTCCCAAAAAAGTAGCAGAAACAAAATTCAACCGCATAGAATTGGTATAGTTAGCATTCACAATCGAATTCGTGACTCGCCAATACCACCAAATAAAGTACAAGAGGATTGGAGTCATGGCAATTAGAAATATCAAGTTGTAGCTCGAGTTGTATTTCTGATCAAAATAAAAGTAAAACAAGGTCATGGCTAGCCCAAAAAATGCCCCAGTAAAGTAGAAGGTTCCCCTAATACCAAGTTTAGCGCTCATTGTTATTTCTCCTCTTTTACCGTCTTCTTCGTGTTGATAAATTTGAGTCATTGGATAAGCACCATAAAGCACTAAAGAGGATAAAAATGCTGGGTAAAGCACATTGGGTTTAAAAATAAATGTCAACGGAAAATCATTCAATCCCATGTATACCGCCCAATAAACCAACATGCCCTGAAAAAAGCCTATTAATACCCAGCTTCCAAAAGTGTATTTTTTAATTCTAATTATAGGGTGGCTGTATGCCCGTGAAATTCCAATATATACAAGCGCAAGGACAGCAAATTTCCAGTTCACAAAAACAACTGAAAGTGCTAATGCCAATACATCCAAAAGAGTGGCCAAATAATAAAGTCCACTTTCAACCGGAGGAGGGTTCTTAAGTCCACCAATACTGCCTTCATCCTTATCAAAATAACTATTGAAAGCGTTGCTAGCCGGATAAACCAAAAAGTGCATGATTATGAAAATCCACATTAAGCCTCCTTCTGATAAATTTGGGCTTTGAGAAACCGCAAATACAAAAACAGGTAAAAGGAAATACGAGAATGGGATCCTTAAATGTAAAAGGCTGGATTTCGAAAACATTTATATTGTTTATCATGAATTTACACTAAAAAAAGAATAATATCGTAAGTGAGTCCATCAATACATGCAATTGGAACAGCTGTTCCCGAAAATGCCATTATGCAAACGAACATTGCAGCGTTCATGTCTATCGCGCATGGCCTTGATGAACAGGAAGTTCGCCACCTAAACGTACTTTATAGGGCCACCGGCATCCGAAAAAGACATTCTGTTGTTCATGATTATTCGACAACAAACCGTGATGAATGGGAGTTTTATCCAAACACAAAAGACCTTAAGCCTTTTCCGAGTACAGTAGAAAGAGGCGATATCTATCAAAAAAATGCAATCGTACTTTCAAGGCGTGCGGCCAAAGATTGTTTTAGTCAATGCAATATTAAACCTGACTCTGTAACACATTTAATTACTGTTTCTTGTACCGGAATGTATGCCCCTGGTTTGGACATTGATCTGGTAAATGAACTAGGGCTAAATAAATCAGTAGATCGCTGTTCAATTAATTTTATGGGTTGTTATGCCGCGATCACTGCGCTGAAACAAGCTACTGCCATTTGTAAATCTGATAGTGCTGCTAACGTGCTCGTGGTCTGTGTTGAGCTTTGCACGTTGCACTTTCAAAACAACAAAACGGACGAGAACCTGCTTGCAAATGCTTTGTTCGGTGATGGTGCCGCAGCACTGATTCTAAGTAATGACAAAAAAGAAACTGGAATTTCACTAGCACCAATCCAATTCCATTGTGGTCTACTACCTGAAGGAGATAAAGAGATGGCCTGGCAAATAGGTAATCATGGGTTTCAAATGAAGCTTTCTAGTTATGTACCTGACCTAATAGGTAAAGGTATCAGTGACTTGATCGAGAAGTTGACTAAAAATTTATCTTCGTCTCCTACTCATTACGCTTTCCATCCCGGTGGAAAAAGGATCCTTGAAGTCATTGAAAAAGAATTAGGCATATCAAAGGCACAAAATTTTGTCGCTTATGATGTATTAAAAAACTATGGTAACATGTCTTCTCCGACCGTGCTTTTTGTAATAAAACACTTAATGGACACCCTCACTGAAGAAAATAAAGACGAATCCATATTATCTTTAGCTTTTGGTCCAGGGCTTACACTTGAGTCAATGATTTTAAAAATATCCTAGATTAATGTTCAAGAACCGGTCATACGAAGAAGAGATAATGGATGACCTTGATGCGTCTGGTCCAATTATTCCACAGACACTTAAAGAATTAGAAATCATTAATCAGCGGCTAGGGGGTAACTATGTTACGACCAATGGCCTTGATCAATTAATGCCAGAAAGTCCAACTAAAAAACTCAAGATCGCAGATTTAGGTTGTGGCGGTGGAGACATATTAATGCTCGTTGCTAAATGGGCAAAAAAAAGAGGTTATGATGTTGAATTAGTTGGCTTTGATGCTAATCCTCACATCATTGACTATGCAAAAGAAAACTGTAAGGAATTCTCTGAAATCACTTTTGCTGTTCAAGACATCTTCTCCGAAGAATTCAAAAATCAAAAATTCGATGTGATCTTGTGTACGCTTTTTACACATCATTTTCATGAAGATGACTTGATTCGGATATTTAAACAGTTCAAAAAGCAATCTATTCTCGGAGTTATAATCAATGACTTACACAGGCACTGGTTGGCTTATTATTCAATCAAGTTACTAACAACCCTCTTTTCAAAATCTGAAATGGTCAAAAATGATGGCCCCTTATCTGTCAAAAGGGCTTTCAAAAAAGTGGAGCTCGAGCAAATAATGATGAGCGCAGCTATAAGTTCTTTTAAATTGAAGTGGATGTGGGCCTTTCGCTGGCAATTGATTTTTTAGGAATTTATCCAATTGATTTTGTCATCAATTGATCCCCTTCTGCCATTGAGCTTAAGTCCACCTGTCGGGATCCCTAAATACAGAAAGCCCATAAGCTGGCATTCTTCTCCTAATCCAAAAAATGGCTTGGCCTCTTCATAAAAAGTAACTCCACCAGTGCCCCAATAACAACCAATATCATAAGCTGTTGCTGTCAAATACATGTTTTGAACAGCCATTGCTACAGCAGAAATTTCCTCCATCTCAGGAATTGAAGCTTTTGGATCTCGTTTCATTCCAATTGAAATAATGTGAGAACAAAGCAGCGGTTTCTTCAATAGTTTCTCATACTTAGCTTCGTCAAACGCACCTTCTTTGGTCGTCTTTTCTTTATAAAGTCGCGCTTGAAATTCTGCCAATTTTATAATGCCCTTTCCTTTATAAACATTAAACCTCCAAGGTTCAGTAAAACGATGCGTCGGTGCCCAATTGGCGTTTTCTAGCATTTGTTTAACAATGCTGTCATCCACTACCTCGCCCGTGTACATCTTTGGATATATGGACCTTCTTTCGGCAATCAGCCTATTTAATTCTTCTTGATTGAAACTACTCATTGCATATAATGGAGTTTTAAATTGATGCCAAAATAGAAATTCGTCTCAGGTGCAGGTTGAAAATAACGCCTGCCAAAAGCGTTCAAATCATTTCCAAGGCTATAACTGGCATTCGTTAGGTTATTCACACCAAAAAAGATTTCGTACTGCTTTTTGTAATTAAAACTAAGTCTTGTATTCACAAGGTGATACGCATCTGAATAAAATGAGTTGGCATCATTTAATGGAATTGGATCAACATAATGATACGTCAAATTAAGTGTGAGCCAAGTTAAAAATGTAATGTCGAGGGTTGAATTAAGGGTATTCAATGCTGTTCCTGGCAATGCATTTCCAGAGAAATCGTTTTCTCGTTTGACATACTCTTTAAATTCAAAATCATGCAGCGTGTATGAGACTCCAGCATTAACACGATTGATTAACCCCTCAGAACTACTGTAGAGTTCCGATTTCAATTGTAGTTCAATTCCTTTTTGGTCTGTCTTTCCAGCATTTTCAAAAAGTAAAACGCCATCTTGATTTGGATTTGAAACAATGGTTTCATCTAAGTTGAAATAAAAGGTTGCCAAGTCAAAAGTCAGCTTGTTCTTTAATAGTCCCCCTCTAAAATTTAGCTCATAATTAGTCCCTTCTTCTGGTTCTAAATCTGGACTCAGTTTCCCATCATTGGTTCTAATTTCTGTAGTCGTTGGAGGGGAAAAACCTTTGCTCAAACTCGCATGCAACGATAAGTTGTTGTTAAATGACTTAGAGATAGCAATTCGCGGCATAATAGCTGTTTCAAATTTTTTCTCTATTTGCGCAGGGTTCTGATTAAAAGCATCAATTAATCTATTAATGTCATATTTAAGGTTATTCATGCTTAAACCTCCACTTAATGAAATACTAGACCCCAAATCAATATTTCCCTGAACAAAGACATTGCTCATTGTCGTTTTAATCTCATCCGCAAACCTAATGGTGTCTGCTTCTCCTAGGACATTTCCGAAGTTTTTACCATCAAAAAAGGAGTTTTGATATTCTAATCCAGCTTGGATACTTGCTTTTGAAAGCTTAAAATCAAAAACCGACCTACCGCCAAAAATCTGTTGATTGTCCTTTTTATAATCTAAAATGAATGGGTTTTCAAACTGATTAAAGCTTCCATATATGTTCGTTTCATTGGAAGCCACTTTACTAAAATTGTACTCTTGACCCACCTTGATTAAGAACAAGTTATTATCAACAGAAGAGTTCTGTAATTCACTTCCTGCCCTTGCTTGTTTTGGGTTTTCATCCATTTGATCAGCATTGAGGCCTCCCGGAATTTCATAAAAAAGATCACTATAAAGTAGACTAGCCGTAAGCGTTCTGTCCTCATCGGAAAAAACTACCGCATCCAATTCAACGGTATGTCTGTTTAAATAATTATGGTCTCTGTAGCCATTAGACTTCTGACGTGCAAATTTTAGGGTATAACTTCCATTTTCTGAAAAACTATTAAACCCTGCGTTAAGCTTTAATAAGCCAAAAGAGCCTGTTGTAATTCCTGCGTAAACCGTATTAGCAGATTCCTTCAAGGTGGTGCTCCTTATTTTCATGACACCTCCTGTACCAGCACCATATAAACTCCCGGCAGGTCCCTTTATAATTTCAAGGTTACCTACATTTGCTATATCTAGTAAATTGATAAAAGTATTTCCTCCGGGTTCAGTAAAAGGTATTTCATTCCAATATACTTTGACATTTCTTACACCAAAAGGCGCCCTAATGGAGCTTCCTCGAATAGAAATACGATAGCTGCCACTTGCTCTTTCTTCGAAACGAATCCCAGGCAATGTATTTACTGCATTGACCAACGAAATTTTATTGAACCTTTCAAAATCACCTATTCCTAATTTAGATATTGCTCCTGCTTGTTTTCCCAGGTTGCCATTTCTTAAAAATCCTTCAACTTCTATCTCATCCAACTTAAGGGTTGAAGACTGAAGTATGACTATTCTAGTCTCTCCTGTTCTCAGTGAAATTTCTTGTGCTAAATACCCTTGATGACTAATCAAGTATGTTTCTGTTGCGGCAACCTTTAATCCAGCTTGACCTTTTTCATCTGTCAGAAATACAGCACCATCAGATTCCTGAGAGATCGTAGCACCCACGATGGGTCTTAGTTCATCTGAAAAAACTTGAATAGTTGTCTGTGCAAGTAAATCACTTTCTGATTGTATCAAAGTGACCAATATGAGAGCCGAAGTGATAAAACTTCGGAAAAATATATTCATTGTTATCAGTGGTTAGTGCTTTAAGTAGAACCTATCTCTTTTTTGATAAGTAGTACCGTCTTTTAATTTGGCTTGAATGTAATAAATATACCAGCCTTGACGCACTAATCTTCCTCGATTTGTTCCGTTCCATGAATTTTTACCACTATAAATTAACCCTTCATTAAGATCCAATATTTTGAGGGTCACGTGGTTGACGTTTTTCAATTTGACTTGAAAACGATTATGGTGTGAACGAGGCTTAAAAATGCCAGGTGCGCTAACAAACACTTTGTCACGAATGCGCACCTTCTTTTTAATTACTTTTTTACAACCATTAATATTTTCAACAACAAGCCTTACCTCATGCTCTCCTTTCTTTTGAAACGTATGCGTTACATTCGCTCCTTCTTGCTTTTTTTTATGATCAAATGTCCATGTCCATGAAACAATATCCTCATCTGAACCAGTTGAAAAATTGATGGCTTCATTAGTAGATAAACCGGCCTCCTCCAATATTGCAAATGCAGTAATTTTTCGAGATACATTAATCAGCATCTCTTCGGAATGGTATCCCGTACAGTCCTTATTCTTCAGTTTCAGTCTCAAAACAACACTCTCTTTAAGCTTTTTTGTCTTGATCTGTATTTTCTTTCCGTTGCCTTTCTTTTCACCCAACAGTTTATCGTTTTCATCCACAAGTTGGTAGGTAACTCCCTTTACAGATTCAAGTATTGTGATTCTCGCATGCCGATCATAGCAAACATTACTTTCATATTGAATTTCACCATTAGAAGCTTCATCCAACGATTTATCAAACTTGACATGTACTTGACCAAGATACTCTTCCAAAACACTGTTGTCAGGTAGTACACTTCTAACATAAACATCCATAGATGTTTCAAGTTGAATACTGTCAGTTAGCAATGAGATTTTGGCTCCATTACCCTTCTAATTGAGGTCAATATTTTATCTTAAAAAAAAGATAGTTAGCTTATACTCACAATTCTAATCCCAAAGCGTCTTGACAAAAACCTTTAAACTGTTCAATAATGAGTCTGAATTGCAAAGCGCCATTCCGCCAGGCACCAATAAAATGATTCGGATTGGTGAAAGAAGGGTGTGTATTATTAATCATGAATCTGGTTTTAAAGTCTTTGATAATCTTTGCCCTCACAATGGTCATTCCCTTCTTGAGGGTGACGTCAATTATTTGGGAGAAGTCGTTTGCCCTTTACATGGTTATCGTTTTAGTCTGAAAAACGGGAAAGAGGGAGAGTCGCGATGTGCAGATTTAACAATACACCAAATTGATATAACTAATAGTGGAGTTTTATTACGATTAATCGTCTAATTTTTTCAAGTCGAACATAATCCCTAACTTTTATCTAATTGGCTACGGCTTCAGTCATATTATCCCCAATAGAAAGGTAAGACAGAATTCTCGCGATTGATACCTTGCGTGGTTTTGCAGTTTTGGGGATGCTTTTAATGACCGTTCAAAGCTTTGCCATGCCCAATATTGCGGTCACAAACCCTACAGTTTTTGAAAATCTAAAGGGAGTGCACTTGAATGTCTATTTAGTCAGTCATGTGTTTGCTGACCAAAAGTTCATGGCAATATTTGCAATGTTATTTGGTGCCAGCATAATTATGCTCTCGAATAAGGCACAAAAGGAACAGATCCGGTCTGGTGACCTCCAAAAGAAGCGCTTTTTCTGGTTGTTAATCTTTGGTCTTCTCCATGCTTACTTTTTTTGGTTTGGTGATTTATTGGTAGCCTATGCCATTTGCGGCTTTTTCATGTTTGGTTTTAGAAGGCGTAAAACAAAAGCTCTTTTCAGAATCGGTATTGTCTTTTTAGCAATAGGCTCTGCTATAAGTTTATTAATTGGTTATTCGGTAGCCTTTTGGGAGCCTGGTGAGCTTCAATCAAATATTCAAAGTTACTGGCAGCCGTCTTCTAAAAGTATAAGTGAAGAAATTGAATATTACAGAGGCTCTTGGGAACGTCAAATTTTATACCGGGCCAAACAAGCTTTTGATGTACAAACTAGGGTTTTTATAACCGAGACATTTTGGAGAGTAAGTGGGTTAATTTTGATAGGCATGGCCTTCTACAAGAAAAGAGTGCTCATCGCAAAACAATCAAAAAAATATTATATCAAAATGATGTTCTTTGGTTTGAGCATCGGCTTGCCTATGGTGGCTGCTGAAACACTATTAAATTTTACTACAGACTGGAAATTTGAAACTTCCTATTTCTATTTTTCTCAGTTAAATTATTGGGGCAGTGTGCTAATGGCCATTGGCTACACGGGTGTTATTATGTATTTAATGAAACTCGACATTACAGGTTTTTTATCCAAAGCATTATCTGCTGTTGGCCAAATGTCCTTGACCAATTACATCATGCAATCGACTATATGTACGTATATTTTTTACGGACACGGACTAGCGCTTTTTGGAGACCTTGACAGAGCAGCACAAGGTTTTGCTGTCCTAATGATTTGGGTCTTTCAAATGGTATTCTCATCAATATGGATGAATTATTTCCGTTATGGACCATTAGAATGGTTGTGGCGATCACTCACCTATGCAAAGTCCCAACCCTTTGTTAAATAGCTTAGCCCTTGTAGTGGTTTGCATCTATTAATTCTTCTTGTGACTCGCTTTTGACGGCGTAATTAAACCCTTGGTGCACGGCATAAGCGCCATGCTCTCCTGACTTGCTTAATGCTAAAAAGCCAACTTGAAGGTTTTTATAATCCTCTGGGTACTTTCTTACAATCCTCTCAACGGCCTCTTGACATGCTTCTTGGGGTGATTTCCCTTGACGCATCAGCTCAACAATCATGTGCGCTCCGCAAATTTTTATTACAAACTCACCCAAACCAGTAGCTACTGCAGCACCAATTTCATTATCTACAAAAAGACCAGCACCAATAATTGGAGAATCTCCTACGCGTCCGTGCATTTTATAAGCAGCCCCTGAGGTGGTACATGATCCGGATAAATTACCCTGTTCGTCAAGCGCAACCATGCCTATTGTATCATGATTTTCAACATTAATCAAAGGTTTATAGTCCTTATTGGCCAACCACCTTTTCCATGCAGCTTCTGACTCAGGGGTCAACAAATTTTCTTCTTTAAATCCCTGTTCAAGGGCAAACCTCGTTGCCCCTTCACCCACCAACATTACATGTGGTGTTTCATCCATTACCTTTCTTGCCACGGCAATTGGATGTTTAAAATTTTGTAGGAATGCTACTGAACCGCAATTATCATGTTCGTCCATGATGCATGCATCAAGAGTTACATTACCATCTCTATCAGGTGCTCCTCCTATTCCAACAGTGGTGTTTTTAGGGTCAGCTTCAGTAACCATGACGCCTTTTTCCACCGCATCTATAGATTTACCGCCATTTGAAAGTGTCTTCCATGCCTCGGTATTTGCTTCCATGCCATGGTTCCAGGTTGATATAACTATCGGTTTTTCACCAATTTTTTTTTCTGGAGCACAGGCAAAAGTTGACATGCTTGCTGTACCTATTGCAAGGCCGCTATAGACTGTAGACTTAAGGAATTTTCTTCGATTCGACATGGTTATAAAATTTAAATGGAAGATAAGAATTCACCGTGGAATTAGAGTGGCTCTTTGAGATGATTTTATAAATGGCGCTAAAATCAAATTCACAAATCAACTTGTGAATGCAACCTCTCCAACTTCTTATTAGTCAATAGCGTATAAAACCTACAATCCCGAAACTCAACAAAACGCGCAACATGTTTTCAAGCTATTTTCGAACCGCATTAAGAAGTCTTCTAAAAAACAAAGTTTTCTCTCTTCTCAACATTCTTGGTCTGGCAATAGGCATGGCCTGCTGTATGGTGATTTTTCAATACGTCACTTATGAGAAAAGCTATGACAAGTTCCATAGCAATTACCAAAACACTTACCGGGTTCAGTACAATTATTATCAAAATGGCGCCACCATCTTTGAATGTGCAGCAGCAGTTCCAGCTGTCGGCAGGGCAATGAAAGCAGACTTCCCAGAAGTATTGGATTTCTCTGTGTCTTACCCATTATCCGGAATTGTTACTTATAATAATATCAGCTTCCGAGAAGAGAAACTACAATTTGCAACGCCGTCATGGCTCACCATGTTCGATTGGGACATGGTAAAAGGAAATAGGGAGACGGCACTTGAGCAACCAAACAAAGCAGTAATAACGAAACGTGCAGCCAACAAATATTTTGGCGCCGATGAGCCGATTGGTAAGATGTTGGTTTTTGATGGCGGCAGAAGTGCGATGGTGACGGGAGTGATAGAAAACGTACCGTCCAATTCACACATTAAGTTTGACATTTTACTTTCCATGCAAACCCTAATTGACAATACCGATGGTGAAGCAGAAACGAGTTGGGGTTGGTATGATCATAATACCTATGTCAGTCTTACTGATGGAACAGATCCAAAAGCATTTGACATAAAATTCGCTGCATACATGCAGGAAATAAGGGGGGAACTGTTTGCAGAACGCAACAACCTACAAGAATTTGTACTTCAACCATTAACAGACATTCATCTTAACTCTGATTTACTTCAAGAGTCTGAGCCCCAAGAAAATGGAGACGCCCAGTCGGTTTATTTCCTAGGAATCTTAGCCATCTTCATTCTTATAATTGCATGGGTAAATTATATCAATTTGGCTTCTGCAAAATCCATGGAAAGGGCCAAGGAAGTTGGTGTCAGAAAGGTTTTAGGTGCGCACAAAGGCCAATTAGTAAAGCAGTTTATCGTTGAATCTATTATTGTCAATTTATTGGCTGCTGCAATATCAGTGGGCATTGTCGCCATAGTGCTTCCATATTTCAATAGCTTGACCCATTCACCGCTTTCCATCTCTTTAATCTTCAATTCAGGTACATGGCTGCTTATTGTTGGTGTATTCCTTGGCGGCGCATTTCTTTCAGGCTTGTATCCTGCCTTCGTGCTTTCTTCCTTTAAGCCTATCGTTGTTCTAAAAGGCAAAATGAGTAGTTCTGGTAAAGGAGCTATTCTTAGAAAGGCATTAGTAACTTTTCAGTTTGTCTAATCCGTCTTTTTGATAGCGGGAACGCTCATTGTCTATAAACAACTAACCTACCTAAGAAACCAAGATTTAGGGTTTGACATGGAGGAAACGCTCGTCATCAAAGGGCCAAGTGTACTGCAGGTAGACTCGTTATTTGTAAATTATTTAAGTGGATTCAAGAGTAATTTAATGCGAAATTCGGCCATTGAGGCATTTACAACTTCGTCAAATGTACCAGGTGATGAAATCTTTTGGACCAATGGAGCTAAAAGAGCAGAAGCGCCTAATTCTGATTATAGAACTGTCTATAATGTAGGCATTGACTATGATTATATCCCAACGTACGAAATCGAGTTAGTTGCTGGTAGGAATTTTGACCTCTCCTTTAAAACAGATACTGCTGCTGCAATACTAAATATTGCCGGCACAGAGTTTTTAGGTTTTGAAACTCCTGAGTCGGCTATTGGGCAAAAAATTTTACATGGCGGCATGGATAAAACAGTGATTAGAGTGTTAGACAACTACAATCAGATGTCCTTAAAAAACACAGTTTCACCAATTTTATATAGGCTTATACCAAATGGAAATACTTATTTCTCACTTAAGCTAAAATCAAACAACTCTTCAACAACATTAACGGAGGTGGAGACCGAATGGAACAGTATTTTTCCAGGAAACCCGCTCGATTATTTCTATTTAGATACATTTTTCAACAGACAATATGGTAAAGAAGATCAGTTTGGTAAAGTATTCAGCATATTCTCCGGTTTGGCCATATTTGTTTCCTGTTTAGGGCTATTCGGACTTTCTGCATTTAGTGCTTTGCAACGGACAAAAGAAATAGGAATTAGAAAGGTGCTTGGGGCTACGGTACCAAACATTCTATTGCTTCTCTCAAGAGAATATGTTAATCTAATCGTTCTAGCGGTAGCCGTTGGCATCCCTTTGACCTATGTTGCGATGGACAGTTGGTTGAATAATTTCCCGTATCGCACGAATATTGGTTGGGCTTTATTTGCTGCATCGGCCTGTATTATTTTGGTTGTAGCTTTACTAACTGTAGGTTATCAAACGTTAAGAACTGCACGAGCGAATCCATCAAGTACATTAAGAGATGAATAAAAAAGTATTTAGAAATATACTCCTACTTGGTCTAGTAGTCGTACTAAGCCTTACTGTTATAGATTTTAATACTTCGAAACCTTCGTTTGAAGAGGCGATTGGTTATTTCATTCAAGAAAACCTTGAAGGTGGGATATCTTATAGTCCTTTAGAGACGCATCAAGTAAATGAGCAATTTCTAAATGGACTAACAGACGTTCAAGAATCATTCATTACCGTTCGAGACTCAATCAATAATCAATTAGGCCTCATATCGACTTTCAATAGTACAACAAATACTGAATTGATTGAGGCTAAACTGCTATTTGAAAACCTGTCTATCAGTTCTTTAAATCAATATTTAATTATTGATGCTCGTTTAAAAAGTCAAATTAAAACT
>Ga0209223_10000271_pt1 | contig 59073 bp, 60 predicted proteins | sample COG_06_FD_184750 | JGI IMG/M metagenome (GOLD analysis project Ga0209223, IMG submission 184750) | Pelagic Microbial community sample from North Sea - COGITO 998_met_06 (SPAdes) (version 2) | ecosystem: Environmental > Aquatic > Marine > Neritic zone/Coastal water | place: Helgoland, sampling... | reverse complement strand
TTTATTTAAAAAATAAAAAATAATAACTTTAATTTAAGGTGGAAAAAAATCTTTTGACAAAAAATCCGCCTGGGATGACAATTTAATTTTTCCGCAGTTTTTTTCTCTCTATAATACGTAATAAAATGAATAAATTGATGAATATAATTATTACGGGAGACAAAAAAGTTTATTTTTCGAGAAAATTAAACACATAAAAAATTTTTAGTGTTTTTTTTTGTTGATTTTCTGTATTTTTTTGTGTTTTTTGATGATTTTCTGTATTTTTGTGTGTTTTTTAGTTTTTTATGCTATACCTAGCAGCCTAGATCAATGTTGATTGTTTTTCCGTTGGCGAAAGTAATTTGTTCTGTCTTCCGCTGCGCGGTGCGAATATTCCAGCCGCGCATGTGCCTCTGGATAATGGATGCCTTGTACTCTAACATCCACATAGGTTTGTCCGAGCACTCGACACATTCCGGCATTTTGGAAGTGGTTGGGCAAGTGCGTGCGTTGTGGCCCTTGCAGTCGCAGAGTTTGCAGGTGGTGTTGCCCTTGTTGACGCGCTCCACTGGAGTCTCTTTCCAGAGGTTTTTGCAGCCGGCTAGTCCTTCAAGTGCCTTGGGGGACTTCTTTGCATTGAGCTTATAGGCTGGTACATCTTTCCAGATATTCCTGCAGCCGGCTAGCCCCTCAAGCGCCTTGGGAGACTTTTTAACCTTGGGCGCGGCCGGTTCGCGCCAGATATTCTTGCAACCGGCCAAGCCCTCGAGCGCCGCGGGGGACTTTTTAACCTCGGGCTTTTGGTCGAGAAGTTTTGACAAGGATTTGGCCGCGCGGATTTCGCTGGCGGGTGCTATGTTGTGGATAAGTGGACACCGGCGCTTGTTGTGTCCTGGTTGATTGCAGTGTGAGCACGTCATTCCGGAGTTTAGTAAGCGGTAGTAAGCAGTTGTAAGCGGTAGTAAGCTGTGTATTGCTCTCTGTTGCTGTGTTTTGTAATGAATTACTAAATATTCATAAAATCAAATTTATGAACATAAGATAAAGATAAAAATTTACAAAAGATAAGATTTACAAAAATTGACCAATTCATTAAAAAATCAAAAAAAATTTAATGAATGCTATTATAATGAATCGTTTCTATTCTAACTCTAATCGCAATTTGCCTCGTGGATGCGACGATAATCATCGTTTTCCCAGATGATATCATCATTGTTTTCGTTCCACTTGCCTACATGTTTGAACTCAAGATTGTAAATGTTGCCAGTTTCTTCATCTTCTAGATAATCTACTCCATCGTGAGAGATTTCTTCATAGTTTACCTTGTCTTCATCGAGTTCTTCATCGAGTTCTTCATCGCTTTCATGATCAACTACTGATTTAGCGATGTTTTCTGGGATTTCGAGAGTAATGATCAAGTCAATAAGAGCCTGTGCCGAATCATCGGCATCATCAATCTCGTCCAAGTCATCATCAGTTGCGCCCGCCTTCTTGGCACGTTTTTTCCTTTCGCTGTTTTTCAATGATTTGAGTTCCTGAATCAGTTCTTCGCGAGGATCATCAATGGATGGAGAATCAATCTTCGGTGAAATATTTTCTTGCGCTTCGACTTCTGGTTTCTGAACAGGGATCAATTTATGGCGCTCAATTTCTGTTTCAGAACCATTGGAATTTTTAACGATCTCAATGGATTTCTCAACAAGGAATTCCGGTTCCTTTTCCGGAGGTTCCGGAATAGGATCTTGATCCGCTGCGGGTTCTGTTTCCATTTCCGGTTCTGTTTCCATTTCCGGTTCTGTTTCCTTTTCCGGTTCTGGTTCCATTTCCTGTTCTGGTTCTTGTGATTCTGGAACAACCTCTTGCATATTTTTGGGCGAATCAAGAGGTTCGGTATCAGACTCAGAGGGAGAGGAAGACATTTCCTTGTCGTAAAGTTCCTGTAATTCCTCTTTCTTGAGTCCGCGAATGTGTTCATTTGGTAGGCGAGTGGAGAGAAATTCCCTCAATTCGCCAACCTTCATCTTTGTTGTCTTACCCGAAGATTTGGATGATGAATCCCTTGATTTTGTCTTTTTTGTATCGTACCAGCCGATTTTCTCACCATCAGGCTTGTCCAACCAATGTGTTGGCCTTTCGCCGTCATAATGGCCAAAACGAAGGTCAAATCCCTGTTCTTGTGCCGCGTTGTATTTTTCTTGATGAGTCTTGCAGAATCTCTCGCCATCCCGATGGGCGCGACTACACTGAACAGGGTAGCCATCCTTGTAGGTACGAGCAGCGCATTTGCAAGTGTCGAATGGAGACAAAACGGAATGATCTACCTTGACACAAGAGCCATCCTTAATGCGAGGATCAAAATCCTGAAAATCAGGCATGTCATCGCGACCATCACCCCCCTTTTGGAAACCATCGCGCCAGACAGCCTCCAACCACTGCTTCATCTGCTGATCAGTTGGCTTCTTCATATCGCCTGAAAAACAGTGTATCACAATGAGTCTCAAAGGAAATAGCTAAGCAGTTGTATATAGATTTGTATGTAATAAAATTACATCATAGAGTAAATCAAATTTGTGAACATTCATCATATTATATGATATTTTTTTACTCTTATAATTATGTAATGAACTGTTTTATCCCGCTATCTCCTTGTAAATCAAAATCCATTTAAGAATTCCTTCATCTGTATAATAAGGAACTAAATATCTACTATCCATATGAGCATGACCTTGTCTTGTAATGTATTGTAATAATTTATCATCTCTTATATTTGCTTCTATTTCATTTTCTTTTACTACTCGTTTATCAAATAAATATTTATTATCTTTATTATGTGATCCCTTAATTTGTTTTCTATGAGGAAAATGTTCTTTCCACCACGATTTTAAATATTCCTTTGTTCCCTTTTGATATAATACTGGAACAGATGAAATAATATTAACTTCATCAAATACATCCATCGCATCAATATTTTCAGGACTATTACGCGTACCTTTGCTAATTGTAGTTTCAGTAGATTTATCATATTTAGTTGAAGCCGAATTCCATTTAATCCCATCAAGACTCAGATCATTATCCATAAATTTAATATATTTTTTTATTGATGAAATATTCGTATAACAGATACTATCATTATTATCATCATATCCACACATTCTACCTGCTAAACCCTGAATTGATACAGAATCATTTTTAGTTATTCTATCATAAAGAACACCGATATATTTTTTATGTATTGTTTTCGCACATCTCGCTTTTTCACAAATAAATATGAAACTATGTTTTGTAGGTTTTATTTCTAATACTACATTTAAATCAGTTGCGTTCCCTAAATAATCGTGAATGTATTCACACTCTTCACCAAAAGTGATTTTTAAATTATCTATATTCTTATCCTGATTACCCTTTTTAGGAACTCTTACAATATGATATCTCGGTTCTTTATATCTATCATAAATTACTTCTTTTAAATTAATCACATTATCAATAGTTCTTAAATCCTTCGATTCATAAAGTCTCCCCTGTTTATGGAAATCATTTACTCCTTTATATCCATCACCTGTTTCCATCTTGATTATAGCTGAATGAACTTCCCATCTATTAAAATCATTTAAATGACCATCAGGTGTCGCTGAAAACTCAACAATTTTAATATCATTCTCAAGTAGGTAATTTAAATCACGAAAGCCACATTCTTTGTATATTTTATCAACCTTCTGATCTACTTTACCAGCGATATGTATTTCATCATTAATAACTAGTACATTTTTCTTCCCTTTAACATCATCCACAAAATTATCAAGTTTTCCCCTGTGATAAATTCTGTCTCTCAAACAATCAGGCATTCTTTCCGTTGTTTGAGATTGCCATTCTTTATCAGATAAACACGAAATTATGAAAATATTTTCTATCGGAATAAGATTCATTTGAATAAATTTTAGAATAAAAGCAATCATAGCACCGGTTTTTCCGCCCTGACACATACAAACTACTAAACATGCGATAATCACTCGGTTTAAAAATTGTTCACATATAACTTTAGCACAATCCCTTTGATTTTGATATATTTCAGATATTCCATCAAGATTTTTTATTTCTATCTGTTGAGTCAGCACAGACCTTTGTAAAGATATTTTACGTTCTTCTTTATCATCATAATGAATAATTTTTCTCTTCATATCTACGATGTTCATAGATGACATTTACTACGTGTTTAATACGTAAACAACTTATAAAATCAAATTTGCGAAACATACATCATAATATAAGAAAGTTTATCTCTTCTAATATCGCATATTATATTTAGAGATATATTTCTCTCTTTTAACATAATAATCATTCCTATACAAAGAACGAAATGTTTTAAAAAGAAACATAAACCATCTCTCATAAATTAAAATTTTCCAAATATTATTAGTTTGCAATAATAATTGAATAAAAAATATACAAATTGGAGTTCTTAAAAACAATAAAATATTAAACTTTTTATATTTAACATAATTTTTTAATGAACCGAGTATTGCTGTATAAAAAATATACATAATTATATAATTACATATTATATCTTTAAATTTATTTTTTGTTTTTTTTTGATTTCTTTTTACGTTTTTTTTTCTTTTTCATTGCTCTTTCTGGTGGTGATGATTTACAAATAGTAGAATAAAAAATAATATGTAAATCTTCATCTTTATAATGATTACGAACTGCTTCCTCAATGTATTTTAATGGTACAGTTAATGGTCTTACTGTTTTTCCATTTATTTCAGTAGTACATCCGGGAGCACCAACTGATTTATCACCCCAAACGGTTGCTTCCATGTAATAATTAGAGCGATCTTCATCATAACTATCATCTAATTGTTCAACAAAATATTCATCATAAGGTTCACTTAATTTATTAAATATTTCTCTTGATATATTACATTTAGAATTTTCTATATCAGAAAATGTTGTTTCATCTAAATCAATATCACAAGAATCTATATCATAAATACCTGCATAAAAATCAGGACCGCCTTGCATTCCATGAAAATAAACTACTATATTTTCATCGCTAATATAAAAATCAGTTGGTTGCGCTTTTGCATATTTTTTCCATTCTAATTTTGCTACTTCACTCCGTGTGATACTATTCATAGTAGGATGATCATTTAAATCATGGACAATACTTGCCAATGATTGATTTCCATCTATTGATGATTTTACTCTTTTAAATAAAATGCTACTTGAGTTAGGAAAAACAAATCCACTTTTTCCTGGTATTGTACCAGTTATTACTTTACTTTTTGATGATAATTTTTGATCTAATTTTATATTCATTCCTAATAAATATTTATCACCTTCATTTGTATGAGGTAAAAAAGAAAATCCATCTCTTTTATCTGGTGGTAATGAACCATGTCCGCAAATTAATATATGTTTATATTTAATATTTCTTTTTTTTGATACAGTTTCACTTCTTCTTGATTTTCTTTTACTTTGTTGTGATGATAATCTACTACTGCTTTTTCTACTCGGAGTTTTTACTGAACTCCTCCTCTTTTTAAGGGGTGTTTTTGATTCCATAATAATATCACATAGATTTATATTTAATATAATCATCTACCATTTGGGGATATTGTAAGAAACATCTTCGTTTTTGATATTTATCATTTAACTTTTTAGTTAATACAATATATAATTGTTCTAATGCTAAAACATCATTTAATGCTCTATGTGAATCTTTTGTATTAATATTATACTGAAGACATAATGATGATTGTCTATATGAACTTCTACCACTACATAAACGTTTTGATAATAATAATGTATCAACAAAGATAATATTATCAATAGGAAACGTTTTAATATTGAGTTGTTTCAAATCATTTAAAATTCTTTTTAGAAAGATGAAATCAAATCCTTCTCCATTATGAGATATAATTGCTATTTTTTCATTTTGTGCTTTAAATGAAATTAAGAAATCATTAATAAATTGATAAACTTCTTTCCAATGTTTACCTTCTTTTGCTAGCATCTTATTAGTTATACCAGTAATACGAGTAATATTATCAGATATACATTCATTACTTTTAGGTTTTACTAATGTAGAATGAGATTCACCTGAATCCATTACTTTAAATGCAACTTCTATAATATCATCATGATAAGGATTAAGACCAGATGTCTCAAAATCTAAAATAATTTTTGGTATCATTTTATATTTTTTATTAAAATAAAGTTTAAATATATATCAAATTTAATGTAATGTTGTAATATTTAATAATTTGTCTTTTTCTGTATTATAAAGAGTTCCCATATAAAAAAAGAATCCACTCGTAGCAATCCATGATAATCCCATACAAAGACGGATCGGTAAACATACACATGAATAAATATTAGAAATACATGAACTACACGTTTTACATACCCGACAAGATTTATCATCTTGCTTTTTATAAATTAAATTAAAATCATCATCAAATTGATAAATACTCATTTTAGTTTATATAGATAAAATATTTTTAAGTGAATTACTTATATTTTTTACATTTACTTTTTGCATTTTTTGGCGATTTAAATTTCCTTTTATTATATATTGAACTCATACAAATAGGATATTCTAAATTTTTCTTTGTTTTCTTATTTTTTAATTTCTTAATACAAGAACAATAATTCATTAATAAAGCATGATCTAATTGTTTTCTTTCTGTAAGAGTTAGTTTTTTATGATGTTGTCTTTTTTTTATCAATTCATTGTATTTTTTTTTAGAAATCATATTACTTTTACTTTTCTTTAATGAAAATTTCTTTAGTTTTTTTGATGATTTAGATTTTTTTAATGATTTGGCTTTTTGAGTTCTTTTTTTCATATCTTTAGCAGCTGCTTTTACCCACGCCTTACCATTTTTTGTTAATTTTTTAGTTTTCTTTTTAGATGCTCTTAATTCTAATTCATTTCTTAATTCTTCTTTTAAAAGAACTAATCTTTTAAAACCTTGTGTAAATTCAGTTACTATCGCTAAAGCATGTCCATTAGATATTTTAGCTATTTCAGCTATTGTAATATGTTCGGGACCAGGTGGACCTCTATATTTTATTTCATGTTTATCTACTTCACTAAAAAATTCTTTCATATCGAAATCCTCATTTAAATAACTATCATAAATTTCCATTTTAATATCATCTAATTTATCTTGTTTACTACCCTTATCCGGAGTATTTTTATTTGCAAAATATTCTTCTAATAAATCTTTAAAATCACCAAGTCCAGCAGGCATTATTATATTATATACATAAAATTTAAGGATAAATATATGTCCAGTCCGGTTTTAGTTTAATATAAGTATGCGGTTTTTTTGATTTATGATTAAATACTGCTACAAGACTATTTTTAGGAAATCTATATTTTCTCCTGTGAAATGGTAAAATAATACAAGCAAGTTTATCTATTTTTTTATTTTTAATAAAATATATATTAATTTCATGATCTTCGTTATTAATAAAATTAACTGAAATAAAATCTATATCAGACCAAAATGGTATTCCATATGGATAAAATATAGATAAATCCATAATATTATATTTTATATATATATTCTTTATATATATATGGAAGATCATACTACATTTGCATATGTACCAGTTGAGAAAAAATATAGAGTACAAAGAAATAAATTTCATGGAAAAAAATATGAAGGAAATTGTGATGGTTTAGCACAATGGTATTATACAAATATGAATTATAATACAGATAATATTAAAATTTATATTTTTGGTGATTTACACCAAACAATACCCAATCCTTATCATTTAAGTGTAGAATATGAAGAAGAAAATGGTAGTCGAACAGAAAGATATCATATGATTCCGGATGGTTATGGTAATTTTTTAAAACAAGATTTATATAGAGCAGCATTAAAGAAAAGTAAAAAGAAATCTAAAAAGAAAAAACATTCTAAAAAGAAAAAAAAATAACAATTTATATTTATTAAATTTATCTTATATATCAGTTAAATATGAAAAATGTCTGCCATCATAATGTAAGTAAATTTCTCCCTTCCCCGAATCTGCCTTATTACTTAAATCGGGGTAAAAAATCATGACTTTAGGATCTACCGGAACTCTTTCATCAATTACTATAAATTTATAATTTTTATTTTCAGCGATTATAGCTAAATATTCGGCATCACCCCAACTGAAGGCACCGACACTCTCCTTCCCAACCCCATCTATTATTTGTTCCACTGCTACAGAGAGCCACTTGTACGGATCGGCTCCTCGTCCAGGACGATTTACAGACAAGACTACATGCCTGCCATCCATCCCCTCCAATATATCAGTTGGTGATGGAACACCATCAATGGTCCTCGTTTTTCCATCTTGGTCCAAAAGCGTCTGGGCTAATTCTAATCTTAGATCATCTATCTCAGATGGAGTCGCGGTGTAGTGTGAGTCTCCTGTTTTATGATTATGTATAGCCTCTATGACTGCTCTATATATACAATGTCCATCTGGATTCACTTGTTGCTTGTCTTTAGATTTGCTCTGCGTCAAATGGCGCATCTTCTCTTCCTCAAGTTTCTCATTTTCCATGTCATTATGATATGCTCTTACAGAATCATTCATGCGGAAGAGTGATTCATTTAAATAATGAATAGCTGTATTACGATCAGCACCGGTCCCCATTATAAACGTCGAGATGGCTTGTTCATCCGGGTGAGGATCAGCATTATGGGGGTGAGGGTGAGGGTGAGGCTGAGGCTGAGGCTGAGGCTCAGTTTGGGTCATGGACTGGGATTTTGTTGTACTCTTATTTTTCATTTCATATGCCTTTTGCGCCTTTATTAAATCAAAACCATTATTATTTAAATAATGAATAGCTGTATTGCGATCGGTATCGAAATTCAGTTGAAATGTCAAGATGACTGGTTTCATATCAAGGAGCCAGTTTAAGGCGCTTTCCAAATTTTCTCCATTGTTTTGAATAGCAAGGTGCGCGTCACTCTCACTGAACCCCCTTTTCATTATTTGATCAATCAGTTCATTTAGAGGTTGAGGTCGAGGAACACGAGGGGGGGGGGATGGCTGTGGTGGTGGGGGACTAGAAATACCGAATGAGTATGGCGGGCCAGGTTCTGGTTCGGGTACTGGTACTGGTAGTCGTCGTTTAGCCCCGGGATCCCCCGGAATTTCCATATTATCTAATTCAGCTAATGAATCTTCCCAATCTTCCCAATCTTCCCAATCTCCCTGTCCGTCGCTGGATCGCGATTTGCTTGAGCCGAGTTGTGTTCCGATTGGGTTAGGGGTATATATTACATTTCTTAATTCTTCTCCACCTTCACCGTCATCTTCACATTCATCTTCATGTACAGGATCATCATCTTGATTTCTCGCTTGGCGACTCTCCCTTATACACCTAGGAGCTAAACGTTTGATAACTTCTCTCGCACCACCTTTTTGTTTCGTATATTTTTTACGATTAGTATATTTTCTATGTTTAGTATATTTTTTACGTTTCGAATATTTTGTACGTTTCGAATATTTTGTACGTTTCGAATATTTTGTACGTTTCGAATATTTTTTACGTTTCGAATATTTTTTACGTTTCGAATATTTTGTACGTATATTCATAATATATAATATATATATATATTTATTTGATAAATGGAAGAATAAAAATTGTTCACTATGAAAGAATAAAAATTTGATTTAATCTTTAAAAATTATCCTAGATAAATATAAAGATATAAAGACGAGCATGTCGATATCTTGGGCTTACATTCACAAGACATTAATTGAGGCGGTTTTGAGAGTTTGCGAGAACCGAGTCCCATACGGACCCCGTCAAGTCTTCAAAGATACTAGGGTAGGCGGGTGGGGGTATCTACAACCGTTATGTCTGTTGGAATCTATTGTCAGTATTATTGATGTTGGTCGGGTTCAGTCTGATACTAGTGACCCAACGCTTTACTGTGGAGCGGAATCTATGCTATGTTACGCATATCAACACAGTGTTCGACCTTTTAATGAATTATTACTTAACAGGACAGATAGAGAATTTACTGATATTTTGAAACATTGGGTTCACCAGGTGAACAGTGGATTCTTTGATGGACCTGATGCTATTATACCATGGAACACAGTTAAATCGATTCTTCAATTTTACATTGAAGAGTGCAAAATAATTATGAAAAAAAAAGAATCAGAAGATCCATTTGTAATCGCTAAAACTAAAAAAATGTATCATGTTCGCGATGGTGAGTATGGGGTGGGATGTAGTGTAACAAAAGAAAGATGTCTATGGCAAATTGATATCTTCCGGAAGTATTTTATCACCGAAGGGTTAGACCCATCAGATCCAAGATATGTAGGAGAGAACTTCCGATATTACACCGAAGATATTATCACGCGGGGAGATATTTGTATGTGGTGGGGGAACAGTATGTTTCCGCGCTTCGGAGTAGGTTGGCCTAAATATACATCGAGAGAATATTCACCACCTTCACCTCCCTCTCCACCTCCTGAAAATCAAAGACCATCATTACACGCACCTCTCAATCAGACAAAAGTTCATCTTATAGAACTATTATCATTGATTGAAGACAAACAATCAGGATGGAATATGCGAGAAGGTGATTATTTGACTATTACAAGGAAACTAAAAGATGCGTTTGAATCAGTATAAATATGTTTATCCGTTATTATTTTTTAAGATAAAAAAAATTTTTTTTGTCTTTGTCTAAACTATTTTCTGTATTTTTATTTGTTTTTTGTGTTTTGAATTACTGAATGAAAGATTTACCCCATACAAAGTATGGGGCTATTTGGTATAGTCTTCCCTGTACATCACTCACCTTGCCAAGTCTCCACTTGATTTTGTCTTCGGTTTTCGAGATGATACCCGAAACATGGATGCTGGGAAGCTCACGACAGGGTACTTTCGCGATATTCCCCACGTGTCTCAGGGAACTCATCGGGATATAAACTTTCCCGTAATCGGAAGAGGCAGTGCCGTAAAATTTCCCGACGTTGGTGATCTTCATGGAGACTTTCTCCACTTCTTCTTTGTCTGTCTGAAGTTCTTCGAAACCGAGCCCACGATAATCTTTATCGTGCCGAAAACTCGCTTCCACGGGTTTTATGATGCCTTTGCCGCGGATACCGAGAGGTGTGTCGGGGGCCCAACCCATCTTCAGCATGAGCTTGTAGCCCGGACCACTTTCAAGTCCTCTTGGGCTCGTTGGTTCCGATGTCGGAGGCGATGATGTCGTTGATGGGGTGAACGGAGTAGCGAAAGCAGAGAGAGCCATAGTTGTTTCGAGGTTTGATAAGTCAAAGAGTGATATTAAATCTAATGAAAACAAATTATCTTAAAATCAAATTTATGAACAATTAAAAAAATTTAATCATAACAGATAAAAAATTGAATCATAACAGATAAAAAATTTTTTTTGTCTTTATCTAAGCTAATTTCTGTATTTTTTAGTATTTTGTATTTTAGTTTTTTTGTGTTTTATTTTTTTTGTCCCTATACTATCTAGTGAATGTAGATACATGTCCAGCGAAACCCGTTTGCCTTGCACCCGTTTCCACCGACATCTTGAAGAGCAACGGTCATGGTTACTGGAGTCCCAGGTTGACCGATGTATCCGCAGAACCTGCTTGGGATATAAATGTCCCCGTAATCGGAAGAGGCTTTTGCGTATCCGATGTTCCCCCATTGGTTGGGAAACTCTGTCTGTATGATCGCGTCAAGCCGGAACCGATCCAAGAGGAAGGTGTTGTAGAAGACACATCCCTCTCGACCGTTGACATGGTCTCCAGTACACTCACCGACCCATTGTGATGAATGCACCTTGTCAGTGGCGAGCAGCTTGTGCCGGTTGTATTCCTCAAGCGACTTGACATACTGCGGCGTGTTGATCCACTGTTCGTAGTGATAGTCTTCTTCAGCGCATTGGAGAGCTTCTACGATTTCGTCTCCCTGTTCAAAGTGATCAAGTGGCCATAGCATGAGGTGTGCCCATACTGACCCATCTTTATCAGATGGGTTACAAGGCAAGACTCTTTCCGGATCATTCCACGAGTCAGAACGACGATACCACTCGGTGTATTCGCATTGGTTCATCGCATCCAGCGCTTCACCGATGATCCGGATCTTGCGGTCCAGCTCATTGTTTCGATCTTCTTCGGCCGCGTCCATCATCGCTTTGATGATGGGTACTTCGGGACCGTGGGTAATGCGCCCTCCTACATCCCGATAGACATCCCACTCAGAAAATGAGCAGGTGAAGTTGATGAGAGATCCATCCGATGTTGGGATGTTCAACCAATCAGACGTGAAAGCGGTTGCGGCGCACGCCATGATGAAGTGGTGGCGACGCGGGTGTTGCGAGTGTTGTGGGTTTTGTGACTAGTTTCCCCAGTTAAGTAGTTGTTCGTGTAATCAAACAATCTAAATCATTAAATCAAATTTATGAACTCGCCAAAAATTTCTGTCCAAAAATTTGATTTAACAATTGTCTTGCAATTAAAGCAAAACAGATAAGAATACAGGATGTCTTCATCTCTCATTGGACCCGGCAAGAACTTGACGGAAGCTCATCTGGAGAAAGAGTTGGCGAAACTCAGTAAGAGATTCGCCAAGTTAGATAAGGATATATTATTGGGAAAACTTAAAGAGAACAATGGACATACGGGTAAAACAACTCATGCTATATTTGAAGAAGGTGGGGAAGGTGTTGAAGAAGCGAAGACCAATTTTTACAAATTATACACAGGTGCGTTTATATCAAAAGTAGATATTCCTAATGGAGATTTCTCATATCTGTGGAATATTAAATATGACCCCCAACATATGCCCAATAGAGCACAGAAGAAAGTTATAGATAAAAATGGTAAGGAACACACTCTTTTCGAGTGTAACAGTCACTGGTATACATCAGAAGAAGAAGAAATAAAGTATCCGAATAACGGATATTTTGATGAATTATCCATGGCAGGGGACAGTCCGCATGCTCCTGGTGAGTGGGGAACAGATCCTTGCGAAATATACGATGAACTCCATCCTCTAAACACAGAGGGTCTAGTTATGACTATCCATGAACTAAATGTTACTCTTAATATTTGGAAATTACCATTGCTGGGTACTCATCCTTTTATTGACGATGATGGTGTTCGCCATAGATATATCGGTCAAGAGGCGAATAGACAAAAGAAAAAAAAACTACCTGAGGGTTGGTCAAGATGGGGGAGTGAAGAATACAATGGCTTATACATGTATAAAAACTTAGAAAAAGGTGAAGTACAGTGGGAACACCCTTAAAATGATGAATTTAAAAATTAAATTTTATTGAGAGTTATAATTGTTATGAAATCATTAAAACAGATAAAAATATTTTTTATTAAATTATATCCCAATTTAGTAGATTTAAATGATTTAGAATCATGTAAAAAAAGAATTACCCGAGACACTGAATGGATTTTAATTAAAGAAGATGATTATTAAATAAATAATATATATATATATATATATATATGGTTAAATATTCTAGAAAACGCAGTAAACGTATAGGTCGTAAAAAAAGATATAGTAAGCGTAGATATAGTAAAAAGAGATATAGTAAAAAGAGATATAGTAAAAAGAGAAGTAGTAAAAAGAGAAGTAGTAAACGTATACAAAGGGGTGGGGAATGGACTCAGCATACAGATCCTAAAACTAGAACCAATTATTATTATAATAGTGAAACCAATGAGTCAGTCAGGACCATATCTAATATGAAGGAGGCAGATGAGGAGGTAGCGGCCGCGAAGGCGGCCGGTGAGGAATACATACCACCCGTCAGCCGCCCCTGAGGAGGAAGCGGTCGCGGCAGAGGTAGAAGAGGATGAGAAGTCGAGGGACGTTTACAATATCATCTGTCAAGGTCCAGACCAAGAAAAGATAATTAAATATATCTGTTATATTTTTGACAAGTTTCTATAATACTATTTTTAAATTTATCACCTAATATATCATTTGGTGTATAATCATTAAAATTTAATAAACAAACTCTAGTTTGAATACAAATATCACAATTACAATTATTAGATTTTATTTTTTGTGGAATTTTTGATGAATTGGTATCATCAATAATTTCGGTTTCTATTTCTTCTTCATCGCTAGAATTATATTCTTCATTTAATAAATCATTAGAATCATTTAATGATTTAGTTAATTCTTCATCTGTCATAGGATTCATTAAACGATATATTAATCCACATATAATATGATCACCAGTTAATATATCACTATCAGAATGTTTATATAAAATTTGAGATATATTTGTAGCAGAGATAGTATTTGCTATAATAGCTTGTATTAATTGTGTTTCCATATTTAATTATGTTTTAATTAATAAATTTTAAATATAAATAAATAGTATAAAATGTTTGATTTTGATGAAAATTTAGTAATGACATTAATATTTTATTTAGGTTTTTGTTATATTTTATATATGCATAAACATCCAATTATGTTTGACAAAGATGATAATTTTAAATGTTTTGGATTAAATAAAGATGAAACAGTATTTCCATATTGGTTAGTTGTAACAATAGTTGGATTATTTATTTATACATATTTAGTAATTCGTGAAAAGGATTATTTGTAAAAAATAAAAAATTATTATTTTTTAATAAATAATATGAATGAAATACCGAGATTAGTTGATTATTCATTATTTGTTAAACCAAAGCCTAAAATAGTAAAAAAATTACCAGAAATATCAAATAGTGTTTTAATAAATATAATAATAATAATAATTTTATTGATAGGTAGTGTAATATTATATCAAAGATCAACTGAAAATGAAATTATTAAAGAAAATAAATATCATGATATTATTCGATTAAATGAATATGTTAAAGAAAATATTAAATAATATTATAATATATAAATGAGTAATGAAGAATCATTAATGAGAGAATATGATATTTATTTTAATAGATTTTATGATGAACTATATAAATATGAAGAATATAATAAAAAAAATAAAGATCATAAGAATTTAAAATGTCACGATTGTAAAACAAAGAAAAAATTAATAATTAATAAAGAATCACGTGAATTAACATATAGTTGTGGACCATTAAGAAATAAAGATGAGAAATGTGGTTTTCAGTTTAGTATAAATTTACCTGAATACATAGATTTTAGAGAATATGAAAAATCTTATAATAAAAGACTAAATGGTTCAACTGAATATAATAAATTATCAAAAAATAATTTAACTGAATATGACTTAGAAACTTTATCAAAGTATATAACTCTTAATTCTGAGTTAAAACAAAGAAAAGATATAATAAATTATGCAAGCAAATCATTAAAAAAACTTTTAGAAGATTATGTTAAATTAAATAATTTGACTGAACATATTGAGAATATAAAAGAATTATATAATAAAAGAAATAAGAATTCATTAGAAAAGAAAAAGATTATGAAAAAAATATTAGATAATATACCAGAAGAAGAAAAAATAGTTGAAAGAAAGAAATATGCTGTTTTAATAAGAGAAAATAATGATTTTGTTAATATGATAACTAGATTAAGAAATACAAATATAAATTATATAATGATTAAAAAGCCCAAAATAAATAAAGGAAAAGATAATTATTTAGAAAGTAAAGATATTAAAACAGATACTAAATTAATAGATGCTATTTTAGATACATTTAAGGGAAATAATGGTTATATATCTCGTCAAGATTATTATCATTTAATAACAATTAATAATTATAAGACTGAATGGAATGAAGAATTATTTTTAGGATTACAAAACAAATCATTAAAAAATAAAAAACTTTGGAAAAAAGAATTACAAGATAAAAATGGTCCAATTATAAAACCACCTATTCATTCTATAAATCCCGAATTTATAGAATTAAGTGATAATTGGAAGATATTATTATTAATGGAAAAAGATACAGAAATAGATGATAAAAAATATACTTTTAATGAACAAGTCGAAATATTAATAAAATATTATAAAAAGATAGATCCTTCTAAAAGAGAAGATGATATTCGCAAAATAGTAAATAGAAGGAGACCCGCGGGAACAGCTGATCTTACAAGAATACCAACGAAACCCTGGTTAGAATTATGTGATAAATTAGAAACTAAATATAAGATACATCCATTAAGAATGGAAGAAAGTGATACTACTGATCCAAATGATAAAGATTTTGTATGGCCAGAATCAAGTGGTTGGGGTGAAGTCGTAATACCACAAACAGAAATTTTAGAATCTGTTCCAGAATTAAAATTAGTTGAGGATGATTCACCTATACATATTGTTCCTTTCTCAGAAGGTGGTGATTTACATTATGAAGATAAAGAAGGATTAGAAGAAATAGGAAAACAACATGAAAAAGATAGAAAAGAATATTATGGAAATCGTACATATGATCCAGGTAGTCCATTACCGGATAAAGAACCAGAAACACCTAAAGGAAAACCATCTTTTTTTGATGATGATAATCAAAATGAATCCACATGAGATCAATCTCTAAAATATGAAAGAAATTCATGGGAGAAAGATTATTAATTTATTTTAATAAAATTAAAACTATAGATAATATCATTACAATAAATGTTGCTGATACACCTATATATAATAAAATATCAGTAATATAATCAGTAATAGTAGTTTCTTCTTCTACAGTATCTATTTCAGTAGTTTCTGTACTAGATGAAGAAGATCTTCTATTTCTTCTAATTTCTGAATTGCTTTCTCTATTTATAGTTCTTTGTCTTTCTCTCTCAAATAATCTATTCATTTCCCCTAATCCAGAACTGACAGATGGTTTTGTAAGTTCTGCAATATCATCATTATTTAATGGATGAAATTTTCTACCCATTCCCCTACTACTATAATATTCACCATCTATATCACAATATCCTCCTCCACTACTTGCAATACAAGCAAGACATCCACCCTTATCAGATGGTATATCGTCGCCAGTACATGCTGTTTCTGCACCCGCACAATCCATATAATCAAAAGTTGATCCTCTATAACCTTCACTTAAATAACAATTTTTTGTTTCTACTGGTGGCATATCTTTATTTTTTCCCACAGTTGTATTTCTATCTTGTCCACCACAACATGTTACATTTACCATTTATTTTATAAATAGATAAAAATTCGGTTAATATTATTTATATAATTTATAATATATATATATATAATATGAGTTTTAATTATTATGAAAATACAAATTTTGTAAATAATAGAAATCGTAAAAGAACTTTAATTTTAGATGTTGAGGATGGAGATGGATCATCTCATCTAGGAGATGGTACTGAATTTAACATTCAACTTTATGAACCATTAAGAATAGATAAACATAGTGAAATTTATTTAGATAATTTTCTAACATTTAATAGTAATATAACTAATACTGCTTCTTCTGCCGCCTTTGTATTAAAAATAAATGAATTTAATATGAATTCTAATGTAGCAAGTACTCACGGAGCAACTACTATTACAAGTGGTGATACTACAAGATCAGTACCAGGAGGTCAACGATTATTTAATAGTTTAATTATCCCAAATGAACATAAAGATCCTTCAAATAATCATACAACAGTAGTTCATAAAGGCAAGAAGTTTAATTATGTCTGTGATATAAATCCTCAAACTATTACTAGATTGAGTGGTACAATTACAGATTTATCAGGTTCCCCTATTTTCCATGGAGCCGAAATAGGTGGTAGATTTACATATGCATTAACTGGTATTGTTGAGAATCTAGTTTTCAGCCCGGGGGTGAGCAGTCCTTTACAACCAACAGATGCAATTACGGGAATTACATTGGGCAGTAATCCGCCCACTTCAGTTACTGGAAATATACTTTTTTCTACCGATGATAATGCTTCTACAATTCATTTTGCATTAGCACAAGATTTAGATGATGGGGCTATACCTACAGGAAATTTTAATAGTAGTGCAGGATCGATAGTATTTAGTCTTACGAGAGGTGTATCTACTTTCACTGTCACATTGACTAATGCCGGCAATCCAAATATTCAGTTAATTAAAGGTGATGGTAGATTCATTGCAGAATTTTCTATCGTTTCACGAGAATAAAAATATTATATTGTATATTATAAATGGGAGATCCAGTTAATATAGTTAAAGAGAGTTCTACTTCTACTATAAAAACAAGACTTACATCAGCAGAAACATCATTAGCAACAAAAATAGATAAAGTAGATGTTCCAAGTGACGCAAGCTCAACCGGAACAACAGGGCAAATAGCAATTGACAATGATCATATTTATGTATGTGTTGATACAAATACTTGGAAAAGGGCGGCAATTTCTACTTGGAGTAGCGATTTATAATTTTATTTAAATAATTCAGTATTTTTCACAATAGTTATTTCAAATTCAAAATAATTATGACCATTATTAGCTTGATATAAATTAGTACTATCATTATCATATAATTGTATATTTAAACTACTCAATTTCATTGGATAAAAATAATTATGAGTTTGTAATTCTGCTTCAGGTGATCTATAATAAACAAGTGAACCAGATGGGGAATTAAGAGGTATTCTATCTATAACTTGTTTTCTACTACCCATTTTACAAGCGATATCGGGTATTTCAGGAATTACTAAATCGACAAAATGTTTGGTTTGATCTACGGCATCTGTAGAAATATGAATAGTATTAGATCCAGTATCTGAATGATCGAATCCAAATAGTTTATTGGCACCTGGACCTGATATGGACCATTTAATCATAAAATTGGATGAATGACTTATTGTATATTTAAAAGTAGTCGAATTACTAGTTACTGAAAATCCTGATAATGAAGATGAATTTATTGTATTTTGTAAATGATTACCTAGTTGAATAAATGTATATGATCCCGACGACAAATTTATTGTTTCATCTGGATTAGATGGATTACTTGGGTCATTATTTATAAGAATTGTGCTATTTGATTCAGTCACAGTATATATTGTATGAGGTACAGTTGCTTTTACTAAACGAAATCCAATAACATTTTTAAAGACTTCTGAATAAATATCATCACCAAAATTAACAATATAGTTTGAAGTATCTGTAGGAGCTGGAACTACAGATTGTGAATCAATTAATATACTTTTTTTAATGATATCTTTTGTAAATAATTTATCTCTAAAATCTTTATATTTATCATTATTTTTTATATAATTAGCATTAAATTTTATCATTGATTGTGTTAGGTCCTGTAACTCGTTTTTTAAAGTTTTCATGAATATTAAAAATTCTTCATGAGATATTTCTGTTTTTAATTCATTTTTATTTTCTTTAAAATTGATTCTGGATTCTTTAGTAGAATTATTTGTTTTTTTGATGAATGCCTCATAAAGTAGATAAAAGATAATCAAACTTATTGTAGAACCACCAATATAATATTTATATTTATCAAAAAAATCTTTCATATTTGTTTAATAATATAATTTATAAATTATATAAATTATATTAACATATGGTGAATAGTTTAATCAAGAGTTTATCAGAAGCCGAACAATATGTCAATACTATTAATCATAAATTATCTTGTAAAGTAGCGACAACAGGTAATATAACATTATCCGGAACTCAAACAATAGATGGTATAGCTGTATCTGTGAATGAAAGAGTTTTAGTAACAAATCAGAGTATTGGATCAGAGAATGGTATATATATATGTAGTTCAGGGGGATGGTTTCGTTCTACAGATATGGATAGCAACGAATCATGTCGTCCAAATTCATTTTTGTTTATAGAACAGGGATCAACACATGCAGATAAAATGTTTCATTTAACAAATCATGGTGATATCGAAATAGATAATACAATTTTAACTTTTGAAGAATATGGTATTTCTGGTGTAACAAGTATTACTCCCGGTGATGGAATTACAGGGACAGATACAACAGGAGATATTACATTAAGTTTAGATGTAGATGATACTACATTAGAGATAAATGCTTCAGGTGAAGCGAGTGCCAAAACGGCACCAGTGGCAAATGGAGCAACTACATTAGCAACTGGTGATCAAATATATGATTATGTAACAACAAATACAGTTTTACTGACTACAAATCAAACGGTAGCAGGGAGTAAAACATTTAGCGATAGTATGATTATTAATGGTAATTTACAAGTTTCAGGAACAACAACTACAGTAAATAGTACAACTGTTGATATAAATGATTTTAATATAAGATTAAATAGTGGAAATAATACAAATGCAGTATTAAATAATGCTGGAATAACATTAGACGGTGGGACTGGTGATGATTTAACTTGGGCATGGAATTCTTCTTCATCAAACATGGAATTAAAATTAGGATCTCAGTATGCCGGTATGACTGTTAATGAATTAACGGGTAATGTGACTGGTGACGTAGCAGGGAATTCAGATACAGCAACAAGACTAGAGAATTCTATAAATATCAATAATGTATCATTTGACGGTTATAATGATATAACTGTTCCAGCAGCAGGTTCAACTTTAACAGATACTGTTCCTATTGGAAAAGGGGGGACCGGAGCGATTACAGCAAGTGAGGCAAGAACAAATCTAGGAGCAGGGACCGTAACAAGTGTGTCTGGAACTGGAACAGTGAATGGATTAAGATTATTTGGTTCAGTAAGTAGCAGTGGTAATTTAAGTTTAGAGGGGACACTATCTATAAATAATAGTGATTGGTCGGGGACTCCTTTATCAGTAGCAAATGGTGGAACAGGTCAAACTACATATAGTAGTGGCGATCTTCTAATAGGTAATAATAGCAATACATTAACAAAAACAACTTTAACACAAGGCAATAATATAAGTATTACAAATGGAGATGGAAGTATTACTATTGCTGGTAATTATAGTGTAGGAGATGGAGGATTAACTCAAACGAATTTTACAACAACTCTTAAAACTAAACTCGATGGGATCGCAGCGAATGCTAATAATTACTCATTGCCACTCTGTGCCGATGAAACAAGAGGTGGTGTTCAGATAGGTTATACTGAGAATGGTAAAAATTATCCAGTAGAGTTATCATCTGAAAAGATGTTTGTGAATGTTCCATGGACGGATACTAACACTACTTATAGTGTAGGGGATGGAGGCTTAACTCAGAAGAATTTTACAACTACTCTCAATACTAAACTAGATGGAATTGCAGCGAATGCGAATAATTATTCTTTACCGCTATCTGTAAGCGGAACAAAAGGCGGTGTTCAGATCGGATATACTGAGAATGGTCAGAATTATCCAGTTGAATTAGATTCAGAAAAGATGTTTGTAAATGTTCCATGGACAGATAATAATACAACGTATAGTAATGGTACAGGGTTAGATTTGACTGGCACTACATTCAGTGTAAATAGTGATGTAGTTTTACTGACCGGTAGTCAAACATTAACTGATAAAACATTTGTATCTGCGGCATTGGGAACACCTACATCTGGAATATTAACAAATTGCACTGGGACAGCATCAGGTTTAACAGTTGGTAACTCTACTATATCGGGAACGTGTTCGGGGAATGCGGCAACAGCGACAGCTTTACAGTCAGCGAGAACAATTAATGGAGTATCTTTTGATGGAACAGGTAATATAACTATTGCGGCACAGGGAACAACTTTATCGGATATAGTCCCGATAACAAAGGGGGGGACAGGTCAAACAAGTTTTATAGATGGCGAATTATTAATAGGGAATAGTTCAGGGCATACATTAACAAAAAATACATTAACAGGAGGGACAGGAATAACGATAACAAATGGTAGTGGATCAATTACAATATCTTCTTCTTCATCAACTACTTTATCATTCAGTGGAGATACGGGTACGGCACTTGATATTGGTAATAATGAAGAATTAAAGATTTTAGGTGGTGATGGTTTAGGGTTAACATTATCAACAAATGCTTATGATTTCTCTCCCATTACTACCAAAGGGGCCCATAAAGCAACCACAACATCTGATACTATTACGAGAAATGCGTGGTATCCAGGTGATGCGCAGAATCCACCTGATGCGCAAAATTATACTTCCCAAGTATTATATACGGCTTCAAATCCAGGATATTGTCATATGGAGTTTAAAATATCGTTGGGTAGTAGTTCTCCGCCGCAATTCGCAGGTCTAATAAAGAGTACATCATCTCCTACAGTGAGCGATAATTATCAATTTCCGAGTATGTATAGTTTAAGTTATGCAGGCAGTCAAGGTATAAGATATTATGATGGAAGTTGGAATCCTACATATGAACCATTAAGTTCTACCGATTTATTAAGTATAACATATGATGAAACAAATGGTAGTGGAACAATTACATATAAAAAGAATGGAACTACATTGGGGTCATCAGTTGTAGGAACAGGTTTAACATTTCATGCGAAGTTTGAGATGTATCAATCTGAATATTATAGCTCTGAATTATTAATGTATAATAGTATATCAGTATTACCAGCACCTATCGTAGGTCCAGTTATAGAAATAATACCTTCATCTGGGACTTTAAATGTGGCACATGGGGGAACAGGAGCATCAAGTTTCACAACAAATGGTTTATTAATAGGAAATGGTAATTCAGCTATAAGCAGTGGTAGTTCATTAACATTTAATGGTTCTGCTTTATATGTAGATGGAGATATTAATGCTACGGGAAGTATTAATGCGAGTTATACATCAGATAGGAGACTAAAAGAAAATTTAAATATAATAGACGAACCAATAAATAAAATAACTAAAATAAATGGTTATTATTTTGATTGGATAACAAATCCCGAAATACATTCTAATACTGGTAGAGATGTGGGAGTGATAGCACAAGAAATCAAGGAAATTTTACCAGAAATAGTCGGTGAAAGACACGATGGTTATTTAGCAGTTAGATATGATAACATAATACCTTTATTAATTGAATGTATTAAAGAAAATAGAAGAGATATTAATGAATTAAAAAATAAACTATCAGAGTTAACGATTTAAAAATTATATGAATAAGAATTCATTATAAATGGAATATATAGAGAAATATCATTTTTATATTAATTTAAGTGAAAGAACTGAAAAGAATAAGCATACTATAAATGAATTAAAACGATTCGGTATAAGTAAACCAAATAGATTTGAAGCGATAAAACATGAAATAGGATTAGTTGGTTGTGTAAAATCGCATATAAAATGTATAGAAATAGCTAAAGAAAGAGACTATCCTTTTATATGTATTTATGAAGATGATATAATATTCAGAAATATAAACAAATGTAGAGAAATGATAAATAAATATATTAATACTGATTATGATGTTTTATATTTAGGTGCTTGGATTAAAGATAATAATTATGAATTTATAACAGATGACTTGATACATATAAGAAAAGCGTGTTGTTCTCACGCTTATATAGTAAAAAAACATTATTATGATATTTTATTACAGAATTATTATGAAGGTATGAATTTAAAAATAAAGAATCCTGATAATAATTCTTATAATATAGATGAATATCTAGTAAATTTACAGAAAGCAGGTAAATGGTATTTATTAAATCCTCATTTTGTATCACGAAAAAATGGTTATAGTGATAATTTTAAAGAAGAAAGAAATTTATGTGATGAAATATTTAAAATACCTGTTCATGATAGTCGTTTACCTTATATTTCATTATTAACGCCTACATTTAATCGTAAGAATTTTTTACCATTAATGATATATAATATTCAGCATTTTAGATATCCCAAAGAAAAGATTGAATGGAATATTTTAGAGAGTAATGATAAAAATATAGAAAATTATGAAAATTTATTTGATAAACAACCTGAATATTTAGAAAAATTTTTAGGGATTAAAATTAAATATATATATATGAATAAGAGTTTAACGATAGGTAAAAAGAGAAATATATTATGTGGCAGTAGTAGTCATGATTATTTAATTAATATGGATGATGATGATATTTATTTACCCGAATATATAAATAGTAGCATAGATATTTTACTGAATAATGATAAAGATATAACAGGATGTTTAGATATGTTATTTGTGTATCCCGAAAAAGAATATAAAACAAGTTTTATAAGATGTGTAAGGGATTATAAATTATATCATGAGGCAACAATATGTATGAAAAGAGATCATTGGAAAAAATATAAATATGAAAGTTCAAGTAAAGGTGAAGGTAAAACTATTTTTGGTGATCCCAATAGATGTGATATTAGTAATATATTTAGATCTATGATATGTGTATGTTGGGAAGGTAATACAATAAATAAAGATAAATTTTTAGAACATTCATTAGATATTAAAATACACGGAGATAGTTTAAATATATTAAAAAATATATTAAATCAAAAAGAAATAGATATTATTAATGATAATAAAACAATAGAAATATCAATTGATTTATTAAAAAATATAAGAAATTTAATAGAAATAATAAATACTCGTATATCTTGGAAAACAGATGAATTATTACCAGTAGGATTAATGATAAAACAAATAGATGAATTATTAAATACAGGTTAAACATGCTTATTAAGGATGGTTATTTCAAATTCAAATGAATTATCATTATTTTGACAATCATATAATGTATCACTTGTATCTTCATATAATTGGATTGTAATTTTATCAATATTAATTGGATAAAAATAATTATCGAGATTAATATCAGATGAATAACTGACAAGACCTCCTCTAGCTTCATTTAGTGGTATTCTATCAATAATATTTTTACCATTACTATTTCTTTTACAAGCAATATATGGAATTTCAGGGATTACTAAATCCACGAAGTGTATATTTTGCTGAACAACATTATTCGATGTATAAGATGTATTATCACTAGTATCATCAATATTAAAAAAACCAAATAATCTGTATGCCGATCCGGTACTGGAATTCCATTTGATACGAAATGCTGTAGAGTTAGTAATCGTATAATTATATGTTTTTGTATCTTTAACTATACTAAACCCTGAAAGACTACCATGAGCATTTAGAGTAGTTATTAAATGATTACCTAATTCTGAAAAAGTATAATTCCCAAATGGTAAATTAATAGATACTTCCGATGAACCACTCATTTGAACGATTATGTTCTTATTATTATCATTTACATTATAGATAGAATTGTGAATCATTGCTTTGATTAATCTGAATCCGATAACATTATCAAAGTTACCATAACCACTGGTAGCATTACTCACATCTTTACCTTCAAAATATATAGTATAATTACTTGTACTATGATCTAATGTATGATCAATATTTTTACTATCAATAAGTAATCTTATTTTTGTTAATTCGGGTGTAAAATATTTATTTCTTATATTTTTATATTCATCTACATTTTCCATATTTAAGAAATCTCTTTGATTTATAAAATTATTATAATGAACTCCTATATTATTAGATAAAAGATGTGATCTTTCATCGTCGCTAGATGAATCATCTAATTCACTTTCAGAAGATCCCGATTGAGTAGTATAAGGTATTATTGTATTATCCATATATTAATAATAAATATTATATATATATATTTTTAAGTATATCTTAATGAATTAAGATAAAGACTATAATTATTATTTTCTCTTTTAAGATTCCATATTTTTAATATATGTTTTTTTAATAAATTAAAATTACCATTAATAGTTTTAATTTCTTTAAGATGTAATTTTCTATTATAATCATAAAAAAATTTAGTTGATAAGTTTTGTCGAAAAATATGATATATAATTTTCCATTCTTTTTGTGATTGTATAAAATTAAATATTTTCTCAATTTGTAATATATAAATTATGATATGATAAGGAATTTTATTTTGTAAAATTTGTATAATTTCTGTTGTTCTGTTTATTATAAAAGGTGAATGATTCATTATAAATTTAAAATTATATATTTTAAGTAAATTTTAATATAAATATTATTATATATTTATTATTAGTAAAGTATGAGTATTGCTAAAACAGTATCCGACCATTCTGCGTCAGGTAGTTCAGGTATGTTATCAAGTATAGGTGGATCAGTATTTACCTCTATAAAAGCAGTCATAATGAAATGGGTAATTATATTTATAGTTATCGGTGTATTGTATTGGGTTATTTCAAATCATCTTTGCGATATTATACCGGAAGAATACAGGGATGCATGCGAAACTATAACTGGTTTTGGTGAAGATTTTGATGAAATTATTGATTTTCTTGTCGAAGGTTTAAATCATGGATTTGATTTTGTAGGTGATGTAGCAGATGAAGGATTAGGTGCGGTTGAGACTAACTTTATGTTTCATGAAAGAGATGAATCATTATCAACTGATAGATATAATTGGGAATTAAAGTCTGTAGCAGAAAGTGTAAATAATTCTTGTCCTGAAGGATCACCGTGTGAAGAAGTTGATAATTTATCAGAATGTACAGCAGTTGATATGTATGGAATTTCCACTGTAAGTAGATTTTATAATAAAAAATGTTATTTAAAACATGATATAGATAATCCAAATATTTTAGATGTTGGAACTACGGGAAATAGATATGAAGCAGGCAGAGAACCAATTGAATATACAAATGGACGTTTTGAAGAAGGTGATAATATTGGTAGATTTATTCCAAAGGAGGGATATTCTAGTAGAATTAGAGATAAAGAATTAGCGATTCAATCAGGTGAATTAGTTGACATTTGTTCATTACAAAGTATGGAAGAATGTAATACTTATCACGAGGATGCGATTAATCACCACACAGGAGAAGATCAAATAAATTATTTATGTCAATATGATGATACACAAAATATATGTAAATTTAAAGAAAATCCAGATTGTGCTAATAAAAATACTATAGAATCATGTGATCAATTAAATGATAATAGTGATTATAAATGTAAATATAATAATGATACAACTACATGTGAAACAGTTCCATTATATTCATTATCTAGTAGTTATGATTTACATATTCCTGGTAGGGATGGTGATAATAATAATTATTATTCTGGATGTTTTCATGATATTTTAGGTGATCATGGTAATTCTGGGTTATTGGAAAATTCATCAAATACATGTAATCTAGATACAATAAAAAATATAGTTTACTCTTATGAACCCCAGGATGGTTCTACCGAGACAAATCCATATATTATAACGCAACCCACAGCATTTGGTCTTCAGGATGGTCAGGTAGTTGTGGAGACAGAAGGAACCCCTGGATGTGCAACGACAAGTAGTGCTGAAGCAGATATATATTTTGATAATTTAGATATAACACCAACACAATTTAGAGTACCATATTGTTTTGAATATAAAGATCCAAGATCATCACAGGAAGACGAAGCCACACAATTATCATTATTAAATAATATTACCGAGTATTCATCTGACCTTCTAGTAGGAGATTGCTCCTCAATAACTAGTGAAGATGAATGTAATAGTAATGAAAGATGTGAATATAATATAGATGGACAATGTGTTTTTAAACCAGAAAGAATTTGCAATGAATATATAAATTGTAATAATATAAATGATGAGGCTACATGTAATTTCGCTGGATTAAGAAATATGTGTGAATGGGAACCGGATGAACAAGACCCCTCTAGGGAACAGGATGAACAGGACTCCTCTAGTGGTAGATGTATATTTAAAGATTGTATACCATTACATGAATCTCATTGTTCATCATTAGAATTAGAAGAAAATAAGTATGTGGGTACATGTAATTACACAATAATGGATAATTATTGTGCATTGCCATCAGATCATGAACAAGGAGATGCATTTGAGTGTGATGCCGGTAATATATGTCCTGGTAGATATTATAGAGGTGAGCGGGATCGGGAACGAACTTATCGTACTAGAACAGATGGTGAGGGTGTGACTGCCACTCCAGTCACGGAACAAATTACAGAAAATGCAAACACATGTTATATGAATTGTAATAGCAGTGCAATTAATCAAGATACATATAGATGTCCATATTGTACTGGTACGAATCCAGAAGATACGGAAGATGATGCACGGACCTACCCGAGTGATAACCCTGAGAGCGACCCATATAAGTGTAAACACGGATATAGTTGTGTGCATGATGGTGATGGAGCAAATAATGTTTGTATAAATGAAGATTCTTTACAAAGTTTATCAAGTTCGATGATACAGGCAGATTTATGTTTTAGTCCTCCTTATATTGCCGGTGATAATGATGTTAATAGATATAGTTATTGGAATTTTGGTTCGTATGAAGCGACCGCTCCAGCGGGCGATGATAATTTTATACCTCAATGCGCATTAGGCAATGGTGTTGTGTCTGGACTTTATAGTCAAGATAGGGGATTCAGTCCTATTATACAAACATTATTTGGTGATACTGTCCCATTTATTGACGAAGATTCTGATGACCCCGGTTCGTTATCAATATGTATTAATAAAAATCCAGAAGAAAAATCAATATATAATTGTAAATTAGAAAATCAATTATTTGATCACTGTAATTCTAATTATTGTAAATCAGTCTATCAATTTGATGCAAATAGTTTAGTAAGAGGTGGTTATGAATCCTCTACATGTGACTCTCCAGATAATTGTTTTAATCATAAATATATAACACATTTAGAATGCTATGAAGGTACTGTATTAGAAGGAGAAACCGAAAACGAAAGATTGCATCGTTGTAGATTAATGAGATATACTACTTTAAAGGATAATATGATTCATTTAAGGAAATTCTTAAATATAAATATAAATGAAGAAGAAGAGAGTGTAATATTAAATCATATATTAGATGGACAAACGACGGGTACAGGAATTCCAACAATAGGATCTATACATCCATGTGCAAATGAAGATGCTTATCTAGAATTTTATAGAAACTTACACACTTTGAAAAATTCGATTTATCCAGAAGATAGAAATAAATATAGAAGAGCAATATGTTTATTAAATACTGGTACCGCTTCAGGTAGTCCATGTAGGGGTGAAGTTAATATAAATGCCGATGGAACTGAAGGGGAATGGATATCAATAATGCCCGCAGAAGACAGTTCAGATCGACCTAAATTATTAAGAGGATGGGTACATGCTGGAGAACCATTAACTCAAGACCAAGCTAACGATCGACATACTGGAGTCTCTGAACCTGTAGATTTTCACGAGACTGGCGGTGTAATGGATGACGACGCTCAGAGTCCTGGAATATTTGATATATTTCATTATGAAAGTTTATTAAGTTCAGGTGAAGAAGGGCATTGTGTACCATTTACTACACTCCCTGAACAACAGGATATTTGTACAGATATTACAACCGAAGAAGCTCCTACCACGAATCTCAGACAGCAAGTTTTGAGTTTTTTCAGAAATCCATTCGGTGATCCTGAACCAGTAGACCAAGCGGATCCAGATGAATATCATCGAAATAGATGTAATAGCACTAATGGGTGTGTATGGAATCCCAGTGCTGAGCGGCCATGCGATGTTACCCCTGAAATGACCGAAATAATCAACAATGCCGAGTCATGCCGTGATGTTTCAGATATGACAGAATGTAATATATCTTCTACATGTCGGTATGAACAACATTCGCAACCAGTAATCTCAGGTTTAGATAAAATAAATTTTCATTATAGGAAAGAATATGGTAATATGTTAGAACAATTATGTCATTATAGCGTAGAACACGATAGTCAAAGTCATATTTCAGGAGATATAAATTTATCATCTGTTCGGTATAGTCCAATTATAACAGGAGATGATGGGGAACATTTATGTTCTCCGTGTAGATATAAAGGTGATTCATCTATGAATAGATGTAGTAAAGAAAATCCAACAGGAATGTTAGAATGTATATCAGGAGATTTTTCAGAAGCAGCAGCACTAAATTCGAATTACGAAACGGCAGCAGATAATATTTGTAATGATGATGGAAGTTGTAGATGCGCAGAATTAAATTACGAGGGTAATTCATATAAATGGTATTTAGAAAATCATAATAGTACTGAAATTAATAAAAAATGTATTACAAGTAGCGATGAAACATGTAAAAATGATACAAATTTAATATATACAAATGATAATTTTAATGAAGGTGTTTATGGTGTAAGAGATGATGATGCCAAGCCATTGTGTGATTGTAGAGGCGATGATAGCGATAACACAATATACTTTGGACCATCATGTGAATATTTAAATTCAAACTCAAATGCTGCGGAAGAGCATGAAAATAGTTGTCATGGAGCATATAGTGAATATGAATTTTCTTTTGATGGAACTGATTATAGAAAGATAGAGTATATAAATAATAAAATAAATTTATTAGATAATGATAATAAAATATTTTATAGTTTGTTAAAATATTTAAGAGTAAGAGTAATACACGCCAATCATAATCCGGACTCAAAATTATATACTGATTTTTGGGGAAATACATCTAGTCCTATGTTAGGTAGAGGTTTTTGGAAAAATATTGAGGAAAGATCAAAGAAAAAAATACATAGAGATTTAAAAAATCCAGATAATTGGAGTCCAATTGATAGTTCAAATCCTAATGCCGATTGGGATGGGGAATATAGTCAAGGTAAATATGCACTTTTAAATAAATTTCCCTTTAGTCTAAAAGATATTTTATTAGAAATCCAGATAAATGGATATAAATATTCTCCAACTCAAAGTCAATTAACTGATAAAGATAATTATATATTTCCAAATCATTTAGGTTCTCAACGTTTTATTCTTAAAAATAGTACAGATGTAGATGGTAATTTTGATTCTCCCTGGAATGTAACTGGAAACTATTCAACAAATGATGACTTAGGTGTAAAAAGAATATATTCTCCTGATAGTTTATTTTATGATTTTTATAGGAATTCCAGTTTTGGTCCTACTTTATGTGATTGTACACGTGATTATTCAGGTAATTATATAAATGATACTTTATATGATATAGGGGATGAAGCATTTGGATCAAAAGATCGTAAGGTCGAGAATCAATTTAATGATATGACTAGTATAGTAAATGATATTATTGGTATGTCAAAAGGACACGATCCTCATGATAATTATAAATCTGGTCAATTATACACTTATTGGGGAGATTCATCAAAAGAACAATGGGGATATAGATGTGAATTAGAAACAACATGTGCAGCGTCAGGGGCAAATAATTCATCTGGTAAACCAGTGTATTCTTCGCTTGGTTGGTCTTTGCCAGCAGAATTAGGTGGTAGATCTACATTAAATTCTGGAAGTACACTTAATGAAAGAAATATGAATAATTTTAATCAAAGGGATAATTGGAGATATAAAGGTAGTAATGATAATTATTTATGGCCAGTAACACCCGGTCCTAATGAAAATATCTACAATACTTATTTCCCAGAGTCAGATAATAATCGTCTTTCACATGGTGGTCCTGGAATTATAGATGGTTGTAAATTTTTAAATGATAATATGGAAATCACTGATTGTGAATTAAATAATAATCGTGAATTAAATTATGGAACAACTTGGGATCAAATTAAAAAGCGAAGGTCTGATTTTGCTGGTTTGATAGAAGGAGACAATAGGAGTGCTGATTATTTAAAATATGATGTAAGTGAAGAATCTGGTAGATTACCTGATTATTTTGATCTTAAAGGACATAAACCTTTATTATGTGATTGTTCGCATAGTCTAACTCTAGACAATTATAATCAACCTGGTGATTCTAATTCTCCATCATTTGGAGATTATTGTCAATATGTAACAAATCAAACGATAAGAAATAATGAAGGAGGTGGTCCAAGAGATGCGAATGATTATATACAGGCACATAATCAGTGGATGGAAAGTACTGCTACTACTGATGGAGTATGTAATCCTAATAATTTATTGAACTTCGAACTTATAGAACAAAGAAGTCGAGCAACAGTAGATGGTGAAGGTGATTCCCAACATGTATTAAGACCTGCGCCTAATAATGATTGTACGCAGACGCCATCGATTCAAATAGATGATCCAAATGGAAATAATTATTTTGTAGAGGGTGCTCAAAATAGTGTTGAGTGGAAAAGTCAAGTAGGTAATAGACAAAGTTCGTTTGTTGCAAATAATATTACTTATAATTGGTCTTGTGAAAATCAGAGAGATAGTGATACTTGTGATTCAAATATTGGTCCGTGTATTTGTATGGCAGGGACATGTGAAAATCAACCAACTAGAGAGCAAAAAATATATTCTCCATTAAATTATAGTGTATTAAATGATAATGGTTATATAACAAGGGAGGGTGCTGGTGGTGGTCCGGTAAATAGTGGCGATGATATTTTTGCGAGAGAAATTCAAGATGGAGTGAATCGCGGTATTAATTTAGATAATATTCATCCTATAACAAAAATTAATTACAGGACAATTGGTAGTGAAGATGAATTAAATGCAGAATATGAAAAAAGAGGTATAAGAAGAGTTAGAAAGGACTTTAGAAGATCATTGTGTGAATGTGGTAATGAATACTTACAGGGTTCGGATTCGGTTGGTTGTAATATGGAAAATACTGCTATGTGTAGTGGTCATGGAGATATTGTTAATCATCTAGGATCTCCTATATGTGATTGCGAACCTGGTTATGTAGGTCATGATTGCTCAGATTGTGATAGTAATCACTATAAAAGTGGTGGTCAATGTATTGATAAGATCGGATATCATCAGTGCTGTCCCTCATCCTATCAAGCTGATAATGTATTAAACTGTTGGAATTGTCCAAATAATGTTTCTGCCCCTGAATGTCAGTCCGGAAATTGTAATCATGAGTCGATTGGTTGTAATCGATGTGACTAATTATTTTATTTATAAATTTGATTTTTTAAACATTTTTTCATAATAAATACAAAAAATGAAAAACTTAATTATTGTTGAATCTCCAGCAAAAGCAAAAAAAATAAAAACATTCTTTAAAGATGATACTATTGTATTATCGTCTTATGGGCACATTATTGACTTACCTAAAGAAAGAATATCCATCGATATTGATAACAATTTTAAACCAGATTATCATAGACTTAAAGATAAACAAAAAATTATCAATGATTTATGTAAATACAATAAAAATTGTAATATATTATTGGCTGCAGACGACGATCGCGAGGGTGATGCAATTGCCTGGCATTGTGGAAATATTATGAAAGTAAATTTTAATGATAAAAATAGAATTATATTTCATGAAATTACAAAAAAAGCAATTCACAAAAGTATCCAAAACGTTCATAAATTAAATATGAATTCAGTAAATGCTCAACAAGGAAGAAGAATTTTAGATAGATTAGTTGGATATAGTTTATCACCACTATTATGGAAACATATTGATACAAATGTGAAAGGATTATCAGCCGGAAGAGTACAAAGTACCTTATTATTAATTTTACAAAATCATGAAGAAACTATATTAAATCATAATCCAGAAAAATCTTATAAATATATTGGATTATTTAATGATTCACCTGATTGTGAATTAATAACGAAATGCGAAATAGATAAAATATTTACTATCTTAAAAAAAGATAAAAATTATAAATTAATTAAACAATATCATGAAAAAGAAAATAAATATTCTAAAGATCCATTTATAACATCAACATTACAACAATATGCTCAAAAAGAATTAGGATTTAATATAAAATCAACAATGAATATCGCTCAAAAATTATATGAAAATGGTAAAATTACATACATGAGAACAGATAGTAAAAATATATCAAGTGAATTTCAGGGTGAATTACATGATTATATATCAAATAAATATGGTGATAATTATTTCTACAGAAGATCAAATCATAATAAAGTTAAAGGAGCACAAGAAGCACATGAATGTATTAGAGTTACTTCACTAACAGATAAATTAAATGATAAATATACAGATTATGATAAAAAATTATATGAATTAATTCGTAAAAATACAATAACATCTCATATGAAACCTGCTATTTATGATAAATTAATTTATCATTTAAGTAATGATAATCTTAAAAATGATTATTTTAAAGGAATAAAAAAATTATTAATCTTTGATGGTTATCTTAAATATTCAGACAATAATTTAGAATTATTTGAGAAAGTTGATGATATTAAACAAAAAGCTTTTATCTTAAATGAATGTAATTGCGAAGAAAATATCTCAAATCCACCTCAATATTTTAATGAATCTCTTATCGTTAAAAAATTAGAAAGTTCCGGAATAGGAAGACCAAGTACTTATGCATCAATTATTAATACATTATATAACCGGAATTATACAGAAATTAAAAATATTCCCAGTGAATCAAAAGAAAAATCTATTAAAACTCTTGATAAAAATAATGAAATTATAATTAAAAAAGTATCATATAAATCACACGAACAAAAGAAAAGAATAATATTAACAGATTTAGGTAAAACAGTATTAAATTATTTAATGAATCACTTTAGTATGATTATTAATATAGAATTTACATCAAGAGTTGAAACAGAATTAGACCGAGTATCACTTGGTGAAATAGAATGGCAAAGTGTAGTAGGAAATGTATATAATTCATTTAAGGATATTTTAGTTATTCAAAAATCATTAAAAAATACCAAATCATCAAAAAAAGATAATAGAGAAAAGAATTTAGGAAAATTAAATGATAAAGATGTAATTTTAAAAACGGGTCCATATGGATATTATGTATCATATAATAAGAAAAATGTATCATTATCATATTATTTAAAAGATAATCCAACTGATTTTGATGATATTTTATTAGATAATATAAAAAATATTATTATTTATCCTATGAAATTAGGTAAATTTAAAAATAAAGATGTTTTAATTCAGTTGGGTCCATATGGTAAATATATGAAATATAATAAAAGAAATTATAGGATACCACAAAAAGAATCATATAAATTAGATGAATGTATAAGATTATTAAACTAATAACTATATTTATTAATTTTGTATTTCTTTCCTCCACAACAACTAGATCTTAATTTATCGGTATTTGATCTTTTAAAATATTTCATAAAACCGGTTTGATATCTTGTATGTGATTCATTATTAAAATCATCTTTATCATAAATAAGATCACCATACCATGGCCATAATTTATTATCTTCGCTATTATCAATATTAAGTATTTCAGGGTATTTAGTTGTTATTTCTCTGATACACATTTTCCATTCTAGTGGGGGTATAATAGGATTGGTTGTTAAATATTTAGTCATTTCAGGTATATATTTCTTTTTAAAATCAGAATATGAAGTTCTATCTGTATTTAATAATGATAATTGTATATCAAGATCTTCGCATAAACTATTAATATTAATTAAATATTTATCTATTTCATTAATTTTTTCAATAAACATTTGTTTTTTTATCCAAGAAGCAATTAATGAAGTACTCATACTTGAGACTGTTAAAAGAACATTTATATATGTATTATAATCTTCTATAGGAATATTATCGCCCTCTACATTATTTGCTACAGTTAAACCAGATGTAATTGTGCTAATAACAATTATCATCCATGACCATCTTTGTTCTCTTCTTTTAAGAGTATCAAGATAAAAATAACTAATTATACGATTATATTTTAATTTCCATAAACATTTTTGGAATCTATATCTTTTTAAATCTGTCCAATCTTCTTTTTTATCTTTAATATCTTCATCAAAAATATTAGCATAAACAAATTGAGGAAAGTGTTTTGGTTTTTTTGTATTAATAGTGTGAGTAGTATCTTCTGTATTTACTGAATAACTTTGTTTATTTTTAATATCAGCAATTTCTATTGAGTTTCTACTGATATTTTCTTTTAATTTTTTTATTAAATCTTCATCTAAATCTTCATTGATATCTTCATCTAAATCTTTATCTAAATCTTTATTAGTTTCATCTAAATCTTTATTATTATCATTTATATTATCATTTATATTATCATTATTAGTATCATTATTACTATCATTATTAGTATCATTATTAGTTTCATTTACACTATCATATGATTTATTATCATCATCAGTATTTACATCAATAATTATTTCATCTTTGTTCATTTATAAAATATTAATAATATTAAATCATATAAATATATACGTAATGATTTTTAGTAATACAAAAAAAGAAATTTATTATATATTATCACAATTATTAATAAATTATGATATCTCTATTATTCATAGAATTTATAATCTTAAAAAATATTTAGAATATAATATATCACAAAATTGGCATATTAATAATGGATTTAAATTAAATAAATTAATATATGAAAATAATAATATTAAACACAAATTATTCTTCCCATTTAATCAAACATATGAAAATTTAAATCTTATTCATCTTAAGATATTTCACATTAAAATATTAATTGAGGTTTTATCATTAAAGGGATTCATTTTAAATTATAATGATTATCATTATACAGTTCCTACATTAAAAGAAAAATGTGATACGATTAATTTTTATATTAAAAAATATAGTATTTATGAAATAAATAAAAAGAAATTTAATTATAACTCATATAATTTAACAGATCTTATAGGGAATAAATGTATAAGGTCAATTATAAGAAATAAATTTGATAATAATATTGTTCATGAATATAAAACAATAGCAATTCATAATAATATATTCATAGAACCCGTTGACAGATATCCTTCAGTATTAAACTAAATAAATTTGATTTCATTATAGTGATTATTAAATATTATAATAATAATATAAGATGGAATATATTAGTTCTAAATTTCACAAACAAAAGGATGTTTCAGGATTGGATAATCCACACGAAGAGAAATCTTCAGTCTGCGAAGAAAGATTGCTCAGTGAAATAGATACATTAAGAAAAGAATTAAAATGCGTTCATGATGTTTATAATAATGGAATTAAACTTCGGGATACAGAAATTAATGATTTACATGATCAAATCGCTAAAGAATTTAAAAAAAATGATGAATTATATGAACATAATCAAGATTTGTGGGGTAATATCCAAACATATCAAAAAAACAAAGAAAAAGCAAATAAAGAAAAAGAAGAATGGATTGGAAGAACATTAAAGTTTCAGTATTTATTCACTCAAATGAAAAAGATTGGATTAAAACAATCAGAAGATATCTTTGACTGCTTTGAAGATATAGAAGTTCCGGAAGTATCGATTCGTATTCGTGATAAATTTATTCCTACAGCACAAACAGATAATATTGATTATGAAGAAGGATTTTATGAAGACAGTGATGAAACTATTACAGAAGATGATCCTGATATTATTGGAGAATATATTGAACAAATGGACGGTGAAATTAATATCATTGATAATCAAATTATAGATTGGATCAACAATACACCAGAACTATTAAATAGTACCATTACAATCCAAAGTTATATGAGAGGATTTCATGTTAGAAAATATAATAAGATAATGTCAGATACAATGAAAAATAATAACTATAATATTAAAGATTATGCTACAGAAATCACCGAAAAATATCCTGAAATATTCAGGGACGAATTAACATCATCATTTACATTATTCTTACAATATATTCACGTGGTTTATAGAAGTGCTATCTCAATCCAAAGTGTATACAGAGGTTATCTCATTCGACAAAAACTATAAGAAAAAAAATTATATTTATAAATTTATTATTTTGAATAAATTTTAGTATTAATAAAATTTAAATAGTTTTGGTATAAAATAATTGTATGATTTCAGGTGGTTTCATAGCATCCATTATTTTTTTTGCTAAAAAACTATATAATCGATCATCTTGTTTTAACATTGTAATATAACTATTACAATTATATCTAATATCGTGTAATTTATATTCATTTTTTAATTTTAGTAATTCATGGATGAGTTCAATGACTTGATATGATATACCAGTAAGATTATAAAATTTTGGTAACATATCTACTTTAATAATATAATTTGTTTCATCAAATATATATGAAAATTTATTATTATGATTATCATGCATATAATAGTGTTCACCAGCAATATTTTCCCATCTATCCATATAATATTCCATATTGTCCTTATTTTCTATATATTTTTTATATTTTAATATATTTTTACAAATAGATATTTCATGTATAAAATTATATAAATACATTAAAATAGTATTATCACTATCATATGGTACAATATATTTATCATATGATACAATATATTTATTATTCATTATTATATAAAACTAATTATTATTTTTTATCCATAAATACGATTTACTTGATTATTAACACGAAAAAAAGTAGTACATTTAGGTAAATCCTTTAATGTATGAGCATTTACATAAGTACATGTAGAACGAATACCTCCAAATAAATCATCAATTGTATTTTCCACTTTTCCTTTATAGAGTACTTTAACTGTTTTACCTTCAGATGATCTATATTTATTAACACCACCATAATGTTTATTCATTGCAGTATCAGAACTCATTCCATAAAAAATTTTATATTGTTTATCGTTTTCAGTGATTAATTCTCCACCAGATTCTTCATGCCCAGCAAGCATAGAACCTAACATAACAAAATCTGCACCCGCACCGAATGCTTTAGCGGCATCACCCGGACAAGTTATACCTCCATCACTTATAATATGACCACCACATCCATGTGCAGCATCAGAACACTCAATAACAGCAGATAATTGAGGCATTCCAACACCCGTTTGTAATCTTGTAGTACATACACTACCAGAACCAATACCAACTCGTACAATATCTACTTTACCATTAATAATTAATTCCTCAACCATTTCTCTTGTAACAACGGAGCCTGCTATTAAAATACAATGAGGGATTAAATTTCTTACTTTTTGACAAAAATCTATTAATTTATTAATATAACCATTTGCTATATCTACACATACAATATTACATTTTTCAGGTGTTTTACTATAAATTTCAGCTAACTTATCAAAATCAATATCTCTAATACCAATTGAGATCATATATTTATTCCTATCATTTTCTGGATAATCATTAATATTCATAAATTTATGAAAACAAGTTAACATATTATAATTTTTTAATGAATTATACATTTCAGGTGTTCCTACTGTATCCATATTAGAAGCAATAATAGGAACACCTCTCCATACTTGTGTCGAATGTGGAAATTTAAATTCTCTTTCTAAATTAATCTGTGATCTAGATTCTAATGTACTCCTCTTAGGGCGAATAAGAACATCACTGAAATCTAATTTAATATCTTGATCAATTTTCATATCGTATATTTATAATATATGAATAATCTTTTAAATATCTTATAACAAAAAAAAATTTAATCTATCTAAATTATTTATCTGAATTTACAATGATTTGATGGCACAATCAAGCTTTTCTAGAGAAGCATTGTTTTTTTCGCTTTTCTTTTCCGCAAGAAGATATTGTTCTTTTGCTATCCTCATAGCTTGAAGATGTTTTTCATAGTTCTTTTCTCGTTTTTTAGTATCTTTGTCTTGTTGAGATTTTTCGTGTTTTTTGGTAGTTTTGATTTTTTTAAGAGTGATTTTCTTGAATGATTTGTAATTGCGACATCCTTCTGGAGCTCCTAGAGTATCGAATTGATAATGATCATGGTTTTGACATAGATTTATGGTAGAAATACCTCTTTCTCTGTTGTATTTTTCCCACTCAGTTTTGACATATGCGGCATATTCGCTTGTGTCAAACAGCCGATAACCCCATGGAGTGGTTCCCTGTTCTCTATGAGGGAATTGATTAGTCAAAATATATCCGTCGGTGCGAATTTCACTGTATGTTTTGAGCCTTGTTTTAAGATCTGGTGGGATACAATAGGAAGGTTTACCATAAAATGTAAAGTCGAAGCAACATTTACAGTTTCCTGAAACTTTGGGATCACATGGGTCCCAGGGTTGATATTTTTCAGTAGGAACACACACTCTACCTCTATGATCTTCTTCTCCGATTATTCTCAATCTAGACCATCTGGGACCGATGTGAATGCTAGTGTCTAGTATTTTAAATGCAATCGTTCGCATGTAAATATTCTTCCATGTCTCGTTATCATCGCAAACATCTCTCCACATAGTGTTGACCATGGAAAGAGCACCGACTTCTTTGATGGAGATGAGGGGCAAGAGATAGGTCATAAAGACCTCGAATGGGATATCGTTAAGGGTGACCATTGCTGTATCAAAGCGGGTAACCAAGTTGCCAAGGGCGGTTGAGTATTAGACTCTAATGAAATAGTTACATCTTAAAATCAAATTTATGAACAATTGATAAAGGTAAATGAACAAAAAAATGTTCACATAAAAAATATTTTTTTTGTCTTTATCTATACTAAATTTTGTATGTGTTTTTTTTATCTATACTAATTTTTTATTTTTTTTTGATTTTTATTGGTGGTGGAAAATAGCCGACCAGCGGAAGCTATTGCCCTTTTTCTCGCCTATACCAACATCTTGGAGGGCAAGGGTCATGCATACATGATATCCCACTTCAGGGAGGAATCGAAGGAACTTATAGGGAATATAAACATCCCCAAAAGTCCCCTCCAAATTGTTCTGGAACCAGAACTTTCCTTTGGAGTATGCTTTCTTGTTGTTGACCCAATCCCCTAGTGGGTGGCATGTGATTTCCACCATGCTCTTGTATCGACTCTTCATGTAGAGAGATCCAACTTGAGAAAACAATCGTGGTCCCCCTGCCTGCATTCTTGGATTAGAGCATTGCAAACTCTGTGTCTCTTCCAAGGTATATTCGCCTACCCACAAAGGGTGATTTGCCCCGCCCTCAATGTTCCACGCAAGGAGATGGTGGAAGTTGTATTCTTCCACCACTTTCTCCACATCCCGGAGCCACTCCTCAAAATCGGCGTCCTCCTCAAACTGCTGGAGACAGCGCTCAGTTTCCCAGTCAACGCGCGGTTTCTTGATGATGTCTCCATCAACTGTCATTTTACCCTCCACTTCGTCGAGGTAGTGGTAAGCAAATTCGCCGTGATAAGGACTGTTGTCCCAGTTGATGCCCGCGCCGACCCACTCCAACTCTTTCTCTGCTTCCCGAAGATCAACTGTGAGCATGATATCATGCCATCCGTCGAGGGATCCAAAAAGTTCCCTTATTTCCCCTTCGGTGAATCCCTCGCCATTGTGAAGTTCTGTGATTTCGGCATCACAGTATATCCCCCCATAGGGAATATTGCGAGAGTTCATGACTCCCGGTGGGTAGATCATGGTGGAAGCGGTCATTCCTCTGCGACAAGAACTCTGCGACGAGAACTCTGTGTAAGTGTTGTTGTAGTGCTGTTGTAGTGCTGTTGTAGTGCTGTTGTAAATGTATGTAAGTACTGAAATACTTATAATTCACAAAATCAAATTTATGAACATAAGATAAAGATAAAGAAACAATAAAATGTTCAGTAAGATAAAAAATAATATTCACATAAAAAATTTTTATTGTCTTTATCTATCTATATATTGATTTTTTTGTATTTTTATTCTACTTATTTGTTGAGTGCAAGGAGGCGCTGGAATCTTTCTTCGAGGTCATCATGGGGTGGGTCTCTAGCTTTTTGGAGGTTAACCCTGACTCCAGCGATACGCGTCGACCCCTGTCTCTGTAGTTTTGGAAGAGGTCGTGTGCAGCATGGGCCAACAGGCATTGCTAGTAGTTCTTCGATTCGCGACTCGATTTCGTCGATCGAGTCAAGGATTTCTGTGTATTTTTCGCGACCTGGAACAGGTGGATAGCCGGCGAAGTACAAGAATCCATCGTATGCCTTGTCAAGTATGGATCTTGAGTGTGGGTGGATTTGAGTCGATTTACCATCCCATACGTGCACCGATTTTCCCGCAGAGATCTTTTCGATCTCAGCATCAAAGTGTGCCTTGAGATCTTCCGTGTTTTCCGGCGTGATGTATCGGTAGATGGGTCTTTTTTCGAAGCTTGCATTGATGATTTGAGAAAATGCTGCGCGGGCAGTTTCGCATCCATCTTTGATCTCAAAATCTTCAAGTTTTGGTGTGCCGCTACCAGAGAGTACAAGGCGCGTTGGAAAGATCACGACTTTTTTGCCTTGTACCGCCGCCGGTGACTTTGGCTCTACTGGTGTTGCCCAGTAGGGATCCAACGTATTGTAGTAGTGGGACGATTGCTGTGTAAAGCGGTGACGGATACCATTGCTAGGTTGATACTTGCGTACCAAGGGGAGTTTGTTACCCCGGAAATGGGCGCCACGGAAAATCCGCTGGATGTGGCATGCGGCGTGCCACTGTGCTGGAGTGAAAGCCATCTTCCTGGTACTGCGAAAAGACTCTGTAGACTCTGTAGACTCTGTAGACTCTGTAGACTCTGTAGACTCTGTAGATTCGGGTGTTGCTGTGTTGTGTTGTTAATGAAATAAAATAATTCATAAAATCAAATTTATGAACATAAGATAAAGATAAAAAAATATTCATAAAGATAAAGAAATTAATATGCAGGGACAGATAGATTAATTTTATTTATTAAAATAAGATAAACATGTATTTTTAATTCTATCAACTAAAGTACCTTGATTAATAGGTGTATCTTTAATGGTCATTGGTCTTGGAGTAGTTGGTAATCTTTTCTTTTTAAGAAATTCATTTGGCTCGGGCGGTGGTAATTTAATGCTTTTATTACGAGTAAATAATGGGGATGGTGGTGGAGAAACTGTATTGGAAGACATGTTTGATCTAGTTGTCCTTTTAATAGATTTAATGCGTGGTGGGGGCGGTGGTGTTAATAACATATTGGGTGGTTGTTTTCCTCTAGGTGCGGGAGGCGTTAACATCTCAAGAGTTATAGAAATTTCCGTTGGATTATTATCATTTGTTTCTTCGATAAGAGTATATTCGTTATTCATTATAATATTTAATAAAACAAATTATATATTTAAATCAAATTTAGATTGAGAATTCAAATGGAATATTATTTCTTAATTTTTTACTGAATTGGTTTTCTTTATATGAACCACATAAAGGGTCGTAATTTTTCCCTAATATTTTAATAGGATCAAGTAATGATTTAAAAAGATATATATAATGTTCATTCCACATAGATGTAGATTCATATGGCATAAATTTATCAGGGAAATAATTATTGTTTCTATATTGTATTAAATAATGACAATGTTTTTCAATTTCAGAAATTGTATTATCATTTAAACAAAAATCACATTGGCATCCCATAATCCATTTTTTATTTTCAGGTAATGTATTAAATGGTAAATGAAGGAAATGTATATTTTCAATTCTTGCTTCCCATAATGTTTTTTGTATATAATTATGTCTTTTTTGCCAAGATGGTATTTTAGCAGTTAATGGTATATAACTTCTCCAAAATAATTTAAATGCATATATATATATTTTTTTCTGTATTTCTTCAGGTAATTGAGATATTTGATTTATAAAATTAATACCCATTTAATAAATAGTTAATATTTATATTTAAATATGAATTTAAAATTAATAAAAAAACATAATTATCCTATGTTATTAGAATCAAAAATAATATATTATGAAATAATAGAAGATAATATTAAATATTATGATAATCTACTAAAAAGGTTTAATTATTTAATAGAAAAGGAAAAATTATATACACAAAAAGAAATTATAGATCAAAAAATATATGAACTAGATAATAAATATTTATTACATATTAATAGATAATTTGTTATATTTTAATAAATTTACTACTTAATTTAGGATTATTATCAATAATAAATTGTTTTTTTTCTTTAACTGAGTCGAATTTACAATTATGTTGATGTGGATTTTGATGTAAGATACAAAATTTAAGTTCGCATTTACATGTAAAGTTAATCATTTTTAATTTCTTATTACAAAAAGCGCATCTTCCATATTTACTTTTATGTTTAATGGTATCATTATTATTTCCATTAATATTAATAGTATTGTTTTTATTATTATCATTATTAGATTTACTAATTGTAATATTATTTGATTCATCTTTATTTAGACTCATGTTTAATTAATCTAAAATGATTAGATAAAAAAAAATCAAATTTATAATACCCAAAATGATTCAAATTTCATAAAATTATCCCATGATGTATTTTTTGGTAATTTTTTTATATTATTTTTAATATAAATTTTATCGGTATTAAGATTATTATTATTATTATAAACTTTCATTTCTATGAATTTCTTTTTTATTTTTGGTACATCAATTGTATAATATTTATCCATATAGTATAATATAATATAATATATATTAAGAAAATAATTTTAAGTGATTTTTAATTTGTTAATATTCTGGGTGCGATACTCATTGTCATTAGTTCTTGGAATAAAAGTTTACATGCATATGGTATATATATTTTAGTAAAATCGCTATAATTATTACATTTTTTACATTCATAAATATTATTTTTGTTATTACCGGGTGATATCATTTTGCATTCATTACAAATGAATATACTAAATTTATCAGAAACATCCATTAATCTTTCTTTGAGGAAGTTGCTAGTTCCATGAGCAATCATACAGTCTCGTTCCATTTCTCCAAATCGCAAACCTCCGTGAGCGATTCTACCTTCTGAAGGTTGTCTTGTCATGGATACGATAGGTCCAGCTGCTCTGCTATGAATTTTATCAGCGGACATATGTTTAAGTCTTTGATAATATGTTGGTCCCATAAAGATAGATGTTTTTATTTGATCTCCAGTAAATCCGTTATATAATATTTCGTTACCGGATCCTTCAAATCCACAATTCTCAAGTTTTTTGATAATATCATCAACATTAGTATTATTAAAACCGGTTCCATCCCCAGAATAACCTAATTCAGTACATGCTTTACCTAAAATACATTCTAAAAGTTGAGCAATTGTCATTCTACTTGGAATAGCATGTGGATTTATAATAATATCAGGTACAATTCCATCTTTTGTTCTTGGCATATCTTCTTGTAAATATGTCATACCTACAGTACCTTTTTGTCCATGACGACTAGAAAATTTATCGCCAATTTGTGGTATTTTAATTTTTCGTGTTCTAACATTACAGAATCTATATCCTTCATTATTTCTGTCTATATAATTTTTATCAATAAAACCATTTTCATTAGGTCTTAATGTTGTACTACTATCTTTATAAAGATAATCTTTATCTTTTGATTTTTTAATAGGAATAATTTTACCAACAATAATATCGTTAGATGTAATATATGTATTTTCTTTAATTAAACCATTAGATTCTAATTTATCATAATTACATGGTTTTGGAAATAATAATTTATCAATATCTGGGGAGCAGAATTTATCTTCTTCACCAGTTAATTGATTTTTTTTTTCTTCTTCTTTGTATGTTCTGTAAAATGTAGATGAAAATAATCCTCTATCTATAGCAGATTGATTTATAATCACAGAATCTTCTTGATTATAACCACTATATGTTGCTATTGCAATAATTGCATTAATACCATTCGGTAGTTTATTAAAATTAAAATATTTCATCATTTTTGTATTAACTAATGGTATTTGTGGATAATGTAAAATATGTGAAAATGTATCATATCTATTATTATAATTAGATAATGGGATTCCAACAGCTTGTTTACCCATTGCAGATTGGTATGTGTTTCTAGGTGCTTGATTGTGATTTAAGAATGGAATGCAAGAAGCAAGTGATCCTAATATTAATGCAGGATCAATTTCTATATGAGTTGTTTTTTCGGTTACATTAGATAATTTATTAGATATAAGAATATTATTTGTTTCATGAATATCTATATATTCAATATATTTAGTATTATAATCATTATTTAATAGTAAATCATTCCAAGATTTATTTTTTAATATATCTAAATTAATATCATATTTATCTTTATTAATGATAAGAGGTCTTATACATCTTCCTCTATCACTAAAGATAAATATACTATTATCTATATAATCCCAATAAATACTACAATAATGATGAATTAAATTTTGATATCTATATTTTTTAAAATCTTTATATAAATCATTGGGTTCTATTGTATAACCCATCCATATTCCATTTATAAAAATTTTAACATAATCGTTTTTATTTTCATTAAATATATCTATATCATTAAGGTTTATGATATATTTATTAATATAAAATAATATAATATCTACAGGTATTTCATTTGTTATTTCACAAGTCATTGCTAGATTTTTTACAACTCCCACTGATTGTCCTTCAGGGGTTTCAGTTGGACATATATATCCCCATTGACTATTTTGTAATTTGCGCGGAGCAATAAGTTTACCTGTACTATCAACAGGAGTACTTAATCTTCTTAAATGTGATAAAGTACTCATAAATGTAAGACGATTTAATACTTGAGAAACGCCTTGTTTATTAATATTATTTTTCATTCCCCAATTACCAGTAGCGAGGGCACTTTTAAGAATATTTTCTATATATCCAGATTTAATCATTTTATTTATATTAAGATCATTAATAATTTCATTATAATCATTTGTAATATTCCATAAACCAAGGGAAACTTCTTTAGTTATATAAATTTTTATATCTTTTGTAATCTTATTTAATGATTGATAAATTAAATTACCCATTAAAATACCAGGTGTTTCTATTCTTTTATTTTCATATGAATCTCTGTTACTAGATGATACAAGATTCATATATCTTTTTAATATTTTATTTATCATTAATCCAATAAATCTTATTTTATTTTTATTATTATTCCCTAAATGAGGTAATAAATCATTATTAAGAATATTAATACAATATTCATTTTTCATTTCTTGAGGAAAATTAATATTAGAATGATTAATATATTTTGACATATAATATATAGCTTGAGTTTCTGTATGACAATCATATTTGTTAGATAATGATTTTTGTAATAATTTTATCATATTATTTTCTTCATAAGAATTATTATTGTCAATAATATGATAAAGTATTTCTTTATCAGTTATACATCCTAATGCTCTAAAAATTATAGAAATAGGTATATCAGTTTTAATTCTTGGAAATGATATATAAATAGTATTATCATAAGATAATGATTTATTTGTAATTTTAATAGATGTGGTTTTTGTGATTCCAAATAAATCAGGAGGACTAGATCTTACTTCAGCTACATATTTATATTTAGTATTATTTCTAGCTAATTCATATATTTGAATAATATTAGGAACAATTTTTTCTTGTGTAATTAATACTTTTTCATTACCATTAATAATTGTATAACCACCTAAATCATATTTACATTCTGAAAATATATCTTCTTTATAAACACAATATTTAGATTTTACTATAATAGGAATTTTGCAAAGTAAAACATTCTCAATCTTTTTTATTGGTAAGTCAATTGTTATATTATCCTCAAGTATTTTATATTTAATATCAATATCAATAATTACAGATACTGAATAAGTAAAATTCCTTAATCTAGCTATATTTGGAGTCATAATCTTACTGCAGCCATTATTTTCAGTATAATATGGTCTATCAATTTTAATAGATGAAATGCTCATTGTAATATTTTTAATTTTATCATTCTTAAAATTGATAGATAAAGGAAATGATTGTGATAATATCTTCGGTAAAATATTGTCAATCAAATCATTATATGAATCAATTTGATGACTTACAAAAACATTATCCCTTTTAAAATATTTATCAATAATCAAATCATTATATTGATTATTTTCCATTTAAGATAGTATTTAAATCTAATTTATTAGTTAAATTTTAAATCAAATTTTTTAACTTATTGCTAAATTTTTTATACTTTCTGGCATTTCTATTGTATCAAAAATACCATTTATTACAATATTTTCTTCTTTAAATTTATCTTTTAAGAATTGAGAGTATTCATCAAAAATATTATATGTTTCATAAAATGATATCCAATCTAAAAATCTATTACGATAGACTTCATATCCTGTAATATAATTATTATCAGAACTTGTTATATCATATTTCTCAAACATTTTTTGACATTGAATAACTATAATAAATGCCTGAACTAATATAGGATCAATTAATAAATCATTTTCTACACAAAATTTACATGCAAATTTTAATAATCTAACTGGATCAACTGTCCATGGTTTTATTTCATCTATATTTATTCTTAAATATTCATGTACTTTATCTGTTATAATATCTTCATCATCTATATCATATTTAATTAAATATTTTAAAACATCTGTTATTTTATTTACATTTATAGTTTCTGGATCAGGATCACTCTTCTCAAAAATATCACATATAGCATTAATACCATATTCTTTATATTTTGGTACTTCCCAACAAAATCCAAAATCATATATTATTAATTTATGATTATTATTTATAGTATCTTTTTTTATTTTCCAATTCCCTTTATGTAAATCGCCATGATGAAAATTTAATATTTGTTGATTTGTTCTCATAAATGATACTAATAATAATGCTATCTTATTTAATTGATATTCTGATAAATCTAAATCCTCAAATCTTTCACCCTTTTCATATGACATTATTATAATGTTTTCACTTGTTCTTATTAAATCTGGAATAATAATAAATTCATTATTTTTATAATATTCTTTCATTTTTAGTAAATTATTACTTTCATGAATAAAATTAGATTGGTCGTTAAATTGTGTAATAAATGTATTTATATCAAATGGAAACTTATTTTTTAATAAATTTCTTACTTTTGGAAAATATTTTATAATATTATAAAATTTCTTAAAAAAATTTATTTCATTTTTAATATTTGGATGCAATATTTTTAATACATAATTATTAGGTTCTTGATATTCTGTCATAACCTTTTCTTTAATTAAATAAGTTTGCCCCATACTACCAGATCCTATTGTATTAATTATTTCATAATCATCATTTAATTCTTTATTAAATGTATTCTTATATTCATTCATTGTATATTCTAATGAATGTGTATTACAATTTTCATAATATTGTTCTAATTTAATCAACCATTGAGATTTATTATTATTATCATTATCATATAATAACTCTAGTTTTGGCAATGACCATTGTGTAAATTTTATCGCAACCGAACCACATGTATTTATTTTATCTATTACAATATCTAATAAAATATCACTATGATTACCTGTATTATTATAATTATTAATATAGTTATTAATATAATATATTAATGATATATAATTATAACAATTTTGTATGAAGATTATCATTTATTTATGTAATTAATAAATATATATAAATAAACTTATAAGTCTATTTATAAGTTTATTTAAAAAGAAATATATAATCATTAAATTATAATGACATTACAAAAAACTATCAAAGATTTAATTTTCTTTTATGTAAAATCTAATTATGAAAAATATCTTAAAGAAAATAATATTTTAATAATACCTGATTCAGAAATTGAGAATGTTATTAATAAATTATATGATGGTAGAAAAACACATATTCAATTATTTGTTAAAGATGCATTAAAACAATTATATGAAAAGAAAATGAATGAATATCCCGGTGATCAAACTATTAAAAATTTATTATTAAATATCTTTCAGGATGATGATTTATGTAAAAATAGAGTTATTATTGAGATTAAATTACATCAAGAATCATTAAAAAATAAAAAATAAAAAAATATATGATATATTATCAGTATGAATAAAAAAATAGTTGTAGCAAAGAAAATAAAATCTCCTAAAAAATCTCAAAAATCACCAAAAACAGATTCATTAAAAAAATATAAACAATATTTAACTGGAGAATTTACAAATAAAGATGATAAAATAAAAAAAACTATCAATATTAAAAGAAAATATGATAAATCAAAAGTAGATATTAAAGATATTAATGATATTGAACAAAAAATGCTAGAAATAAAAAATACATCTATTAAAATGCCAACGCAAAATAGTAATAAACCTGTTAAGAAACCAGAACCTGTTAAGAAACCAGAACCTGTTAAGAAACCAGAACCTGTTAAGAAACCAGAACCTGTTAAGAAACCAGAACCTGTTAAGAAACCAGAACCTGTTAAGAAACCAGAACCTGTTAAGAAACCAGAACCTGTTAAGAAACCAGAACCTGTTAAGAAACCAGAACCTGTTAAGAAACCAGAACCTGTTAAGAAATCTGAACCTGTTAAGAAACCAGAACCTGTTAAGAAATCTGAACCTGTTAAGAAACCGGACAAAAATAAATCGGAAAAGAAACCATCAAAGAAAAAATCCAAAGTACTTAGGAAAAATAAAAGGAATTCATTAAAAAAGAAAGGTAGTAGAAAAGTTAGTATAAAAAATAATAAGATAAATAAAAAAGATATTGAAAAGGCAGAATATAAATTAAAAGAATATAGTAAAAAGAAAACAGAAGATATTAAAAAAGAATTAAAAGATAGTGGTATAAAAGTTAGCGGTAAAAGCAATAGATTATTAAGAGATATTTATTTATATTCAAAAATGAGTAATATAAATATTCAACATGAAAAATAATTATTATGTATTAATATATAATGATTGATTTAGAATTAAATAAAAGTTTATTTTTATTATTTTTAGTTGTTTGTGGTAATTATATAGGCGAATTATTAGGATGTAAAACTCAAAAAATATTAAGTGAAAATATATTTATGAAACATATTGTATTATTATGTTTAATATTTTCTACCATTAATTTAATAGGTGATAAAAAATCTCATCCAATAGAAGTAGCAAAGAAAACATTATTATTATGGTCATTTTATCTGATATTAACAAAAATGAATTTACAATTTACATTAGTAGTTTTATTATTATTATTTTCTCTTTATGTATTTGATGAATATCAAGGGTATTTAGATGAAAATAAAGTAGAATATGAAAAGGAAACTTATGATAATTATAAAGTTTATTTACAATATTTAATTGTGGGTATAATGATTTATGGTTTTATATCATATTATTTAAAACAACAAAAAGAACATAGTAAAGATTTTGATACTATAAAATTTTTATTAGGTACTATAAAATGTGACTTTAAGGATTAATTTATATTTTATATTTTTTTTATGAATGAATTATAAATGAGTGAAAATAATTCTACTAATTTTAAAAACTCTTATGCTGAACAAGTTAATGAAATTATTAATACTTTAAATTTAGATTCTGAAACCGATCGTAATATTTTAAAAAGTCGTTTCTTAGGAGAAGTAATTAATTATGAAAAAAGAAAATTACATACTAAAAAATATTATGATATTTTTCGTTTTATAGTAACAACCGGTTCAATATTATTACCTGCAATTTTATCATTAGGACAGATGGATCCAGCGAAATTACCTAAACATTTTGATCAATGGACTTATTGGTCTTCATGGACGATTTCATTAATGGTAACTGCTAGTAATGGTTTTTTACAACTATTTAGTTTAGATAAAAGTTATTTTGAGTATGCATTAACAACTGAACAACTTAAAACTGAAGGATGGCAATATTTTCAGTTATCAGGTAAATATGAAGATGATGAATCACATCAAGAAGCATATAAAGCATTTAGTAAAAGCATAGAGAATATTAAAAGAAAACAAGTTGAGAAAGAATTTTCGGGTAAAGCAGATGTAAATAAAAATAAAAAAGAAAAAAAGTTTGATTTCCAAGGAGAATTAATGAAAAATTTACCAGATCATTTAAAAACACAAATCCCTGATATAGAAAAAGGTAAATCAAAAACTGAAGAATTAGATAATTTATTAAATGATAAAATGAATAAAATGGATCAATTAATGAAAATGTTAGAAAATAAAAATAAAGATACTAGTTCAGTAAAAGAAATTTTAACTGAATCAATAAAAGAACAAGTTAGTGAAGCAGCAACAGAAGTAGTAAAAGAAGCAATTGATAAAGTAGATAAATAAATTAACTATTATATATATATATGCTGTGTGGTAAAAACAAAAAAACTGATAGATGTATGCAAATTTATAATGAAAAAGATATATCTAATGATTGTGAAATAAATAATACTACAACACAAAAAAGATGTAAAAGAAAAACAATAAAAAATTTACCAAAAAGACCTAGAGGTAGACCACGTAAACCAAAAACTATTCCTAAAAAGAAAGTTTGTCCTTCAGGGAAAGAATTAAATCCAAAAACAAATCGTTGTAATAAAATTAAATCGCCAAAAACAAATAAAACTAGAGGAAGAAAAGATAAACCAAAATTACATGTTAAACCAAAATTACCCGTTAAACCCAGAGAAAGTAGTAGTAGTAGTGAATATCAAGAAATAAAATATAGATGTGATTCAGGAAAAATATATAATTATTCTACTGGTAGATGTGTAAAGAAAGATTCAATAATGGGTAAAAAAGTTATGATGAAAAATGATATTAATATTATAGGTGGTCCTATATCAATGCATTTTTTTAAGTTAAATCATGATGGTGTGGTTCGTCATATGTTATTTTTTGGCGATGAACATACACAATATAAAATTCATAATTCACCAAATATAATACAAGTTACAACATTAATTAAAAAATTAATAAGAAATTCACCACATTGTATTGATTTATTTTCAGAAAACCCACCCTATGAAAAAAGAGCAAAAGGGAAAGCTTTACAAAAATATGGTAGTCCATTAGGAGCAATTAGGAAAGAATTTGGTAATTGTCCAGCTCATAATATGAAACTTACAGGGAATGACCGATGCAAATATAATAATTTAAGATATCATAATTGGGATATAAGATTTAAAAGACATGAAATATTTACAGCTAAATATTTAGCTAATCCATATGATGAAATATTTATGAAATCAAGAAAAGAATATAATAAAATAATTAAAAAATTCCCTAAAAAAGATATTATTTATTATTTATTAGGATTCACTGAAAAGATTTCTAAAAGCAGAGAAAAACAAATAGATAGACATTTTAATATCGTATTAGATAAATATAATGAGAAAGAAAGTTTCGCAAATGCAGTAACAAATAAAGATCTATTAAATGAAAGAAGAAAACTTATTCGTAAAGAATATAATAAATGTATGAAATCTGTAAAATTTCCAAAAGATTTATTAGAAACATTTACAAATTCATATGATAAATTAAATGATATTGATTTTACATTAGTATTTACTGACTTTTATATGATTTGTAGAATGTTTATGAATTTTGATACTAATAAAAAAACTCCCAAATTTTGTCCTACAAGTGGAGAAAATAATTTTAAAACACCAAGATATATGATTATCTATGGTGGTCATGCTCATATTAAAAATGTTGTATTGTGTTTAACACGTTTATTTGGTAAAAATAATTTTTATCCCGAATTTGGTACTAAAAGTTTACATTATAATAAACTTATTAAAATTAATTCATTATATGATAAAGATAAAAAAATATATAAATCACAAACAAGTGATACTGTAACTATAAATGAATTATTTAAAGATTTTTATGAATAATTATTATAATATTTCAAAAAAGAAAAAAAAGGAATAATTTACATATTATAAAATAATGAAAGATCAAACCATAATGAAAGACTACTATCTTTTGTTAATAAGATATTATAAATAGATTTTTTGTCAATTTGACTATATTCTGCTATATATAAAGCAACTAAAAATGGTGAAATACTTTTACCATCATAGCAAACGATTAATATATTTTTTTCATCAATATTACCATGAATAAATGATAATATTTTATCTTTATTTTGTCGAATTAAATGTAGATCAGTATCAGATTTTTTATTATTAGAGAATGGTAATCTTATTTTTTGTATATTATCAATGTTTGGGAAGTCAAATAATTGAGTACAATTTAAGATAATATCAATATCATTATCTTTCATAAATTCGTTTGAGTTTAATATATCTGAATCACCAATCCAAATGCCGGATAATATTTCTAAAGCAAACATAAATTTGATTTATTATTTAATTTAAAAAAATAAATATACTTAAAACTTATTTTATAAGTATTTAACGATTTATGGATAACTTTGATTCTTATTTTAATAAACTTGATTCTGTAAATGATGATGTTAAAATAGAAAAAGGCGAAACATGTTGTGATAATAATGAAAATCATTTAATTGAGAATGGTATGATTAGTTGTAAAAAATGTAATATGATAATTAATAATATTATTGATTCGCCCGAATGGAAAAATTATAAAAATTCTAGTGGTAATCCAACGCGATGTGGTATGCCCGTAAATCAATTATTACCTCAATCATCTTTGGGAACAAATATATCAAATAGAGGAATGAGTGAAAAAATGAAAAGGGTTGATAGATATCAAAGATGGAATTCCATGCCTTATAAAGAAAGAAGTTTATATAAAGTTTATAAAGAAATTGAATTAAAATGTTCTTTAAATGATTTACCTATAATTATTAGTGAGACGGCAAAGTTGTTTTACAAAACAGTTTCAGAAACAAAAATATCGAGGGGTAAAAATAGAATCGGAATAATTGCTGCTTGTATTTATTATTCATGTAAAGAATGTGGATATCCACGTTCGGATAGTGAATTATCTTCATTATTTGATATTGATAAAAAGGTAATGTCTAAAGGTTGTAAAAATTTCACGGAAATAATTAGAATGAGTAGTATAGATAAAGACAGAATACAATCACATGGAAGTGTTAATTTATATGATTTTATTGATAGATTTTGTCATAAATTAAAATTATCACAAGCGAATATTAATCATATAAAAACAATATCTAATATTTGTGTTAATTTATCATTAACAAATGATAATACTCCACCAGCAATGTCTTCAGGATGTATATATTTATATATTAAATATAATAATATAGATATATCAAAAAAAACAATATCAGATATATGTAAAATATCTGAAGTAACAATTAATAAATGTTTTAAAAAAATAGAAAATATAAAAGAAATCGATGATTATTTAAAAGAATTATAACAAATATGTTTTAACTAAATAATAAATAACACCAATTAATAATGATTTTAATAATACAGTTTGGATATTTAATTCTCCTGTTTCAGATACAAAAAAACTTTGCATTTTAAATAGTGAATTTACTTGATCAATATTAAATAAAATACATAAAAAGATTACTACTGTAATATTTTTTGCTTCCTTTTTGATATTATCAATCATATCATTTGTATTTAATAAATGTTGTCTTTGAGCATTTATTTGCTGATTCATTGCTTGTTGCTGAGCCATTGCTTGCTGTTGCTGTCTCATTGCCATTTGATGCTGTTGCTGCATTATTTTAATCTGTTCCGGTGATGGTTGATTTCCACCACTCATCTGTTTATCATCACCATTAATATCATTTAAAATACTATCAACTAATTTAGATTCTTCATCTGTAATACCAGTATTACCTAAACTACTAATATTTGTTTCTTGTGACATTTTTTATAACTTATGGAAATATTATTATGATTTAATTTAAACGCTAACAATTTTTAAATTATTACATGATTTAAATAATAAATTTAATAATAATAAACCTATCATTATTGACAAAAATATTCGCAATGAATTCTTCATTATATTTCATTTATATTATTTTTTTCTATAATTATATTTTTTTCATGAATTATATATTTATATGCTATTCCTAAATTTAAAACTAAAAATAATATTTTAAAGTCAATAAAATCTTCTATTTTCATAATTATATATTATATATGTTTAAAAAAATCTGGATCAGTTGGTAATGGTTCTTTTTTAGTATCTGCAAATCTTGTCATATGTAATAATTCATTTTTTGTATAGCCAAATGGTTGTATTAACTGACTCGCTGATTTATCATTCTCAAGTGATAAATCTTTTATATCTTTATTACTATGAAATCTTTGTTCTAATTTTTGTATATCATAGCTATGTCTCGTCTGGAAAATACTATCTTTGATACCACTTGCTAAATCGGGATTAATATCATCTATACGACCATCTGTTTCAATACTAGAAAATTCACTAGAATATTTCCCAAAAAAATTTATTAATTTATTTTTACTTACTAATTCATAATATTTATTTGCATGTTGTTGAGGACAATTTGTTTCTACTCCTTTATAATTTGTATCTATATAATTTAAATATCCTTGTAAATTATATCCTTGATAACCATAATAATATTGTATTATAAATAAAAATATTATAAATAGTAATATGTAAATCATTATAATATATACTAAGTTTAAAGTTTATGATTATTTAATCTTATTTTTTATATAAGATTAAAATGGAATATGCACCCATTAATGATGAAAATAATAATATTTTTAATAATGGATTAACATATATTAATGATAATATATCAAATGATACTAGTGATCCATGTCAGATAAATCAAAAATATTATTTTCAGACTATTAAAATAAAAGAATTATTAATTGATGCTTTAAATGATAAAGATATTATTAATATCGAGAATGAAGGTGAATATAAAAATAATGAAATTGATGAATTAATTACAAAAATAGAATCATTTGAACCAGAATTTATGAAATTACAAGAAGAATTAGATATATTAAGTTATGAATATAATAAAGAAAAGAAAAATACAGAAAAAAATATAAAAAAATTAGATTCATCTATTCTTTTTATGAAATCATTTGAAAGCGAATACAACAAAAATGATGAAAATCTTAAAGATATTATTGATAAATTAAATGATTATTCATCAAAAATAAAAGATAATGATAATTTATTAAAAATTAAAGAAAAATATATCTCTAAAAGAAAAGAATTACATAGTTATCTTTATTTTATACAAAAATTAAATAAATGGAATACATCTGCTATTTGTCCAATATGTATTACAAATCGTATAGATTCTTATTGTAATCCATGTGGTCATACAGCTTGTGCTGATTGTTTAAATCGTAATCATATGATAAATAGTACTTCTTACAATTCTAATAAATGTCCAATATGTCGTGAATATATTAATGAAATACGTAAATTATTTTTTATCTAATTAATATTATATATGGAAATTATTGATGAATTGCCAAGGGGAGTTGCATATAGTACAAATGAAATTGATAAAATGATAAATAAAAAAAAATCACAAAAAGAATTATTAACTGATCATATTTCGAAATTAACAAATATGAAATCATTAAATAGTTTTAAATTTAAAAGAGCTTCTCTTAAAAAAAGAAAAAAATCTAAAAAACGCAAGAAATCTAAAAAACGCAAGAAATCTAAAAAACGCAAGAAATCATCCAAAAAGAAATCATCCAAAAAGAAAAAATAAGTAATAGAAGCAATACGTGATATTTCAATAGAATTTATAAATAGTATAAATTTGATAATTAATTATTTAAATATTATTTTAGAATTTATTGATAGAATGGTAAAAACAATTTTATCAAGTAATGGTTATAAAATTAAAAAAAATGATTTATCTATTCAAGATTTAAAAGAAATTAAAAAAGAATTAACTGTAAATCCATATGTTGTAGGCGATTTTGGAGATGGTAATGAAAAAAGATTTTCATTATATATGGAATCTCCTAATAGTATTTATATACCGAGATTTTATGCGTTTGATAAATATGGATTACCAACCGAAAATAAAATAAATGAAGGAGATAATATTAATTTAAAATTTTCTGGTAAATTAAGAGATGAACAAATCCCGATTATTAATTTATATAAAAAGGCATGTGAAGAAAAGGGTGGCGGATTAATATCATTAAAATGTGGTGGAGGTAAAACTGTATTAGCACTATATATTATATCATTATTAAAGAAAAAAACTATTGTTGTTGTTCATAAAGATTTCTTAATGACTCAGTGGAGAGATAGAATTCAGCAATTTTTACCAGATGCTAGAATTGGTAAAATACAACAAAATACTATTGATATAGAAAATAAAGATATAGTTTTATCAATGGTTCAAAGTCTTTCACAAAAAGAATATGATAAAAATGTATTTTCATCATTTGGTTTAGCAATCTTTGATGAATGTCATCATCTTGGGGCTGAAGTTTTTAGTAGATCAATGTCAAAAGTAGCTTCTAAATATATGTTAGGATTAAGTGCTACACCTGATAGAAAAGATGGATTAAGAAAAGTTTTTGAATGGTTTATTGGTCCAATGGTATTTTCATCTAAAAAAGATAAAAATAAAGATTATATTGAAACACGTATATATGAATATATGAATGATAATGATAAACATTATAGTAAATTAGAAACAATTCGCACAAAACGTGGTCCACAACCATGTATGCCAAGAATGATTAATAATATATCAAATTGTAATGATCGTAATTTATTTATTAATAAAATTATTCATAATGAATATAATAATGGAAGAAAAATATTAATATTATCAGATAGAAGAGAATATTTAAATATTACACAAAAATGGTGTAATGAAAATATCAAAGATAATATTGCAGGTCAATATGTAGGTGGAATGAAACCTTCTGAATTAAGAGATTCACAAGAAAAAGATATTATATTAGGAACTTTCTCAATGGCAAGTGAAGGTATGGATATTCCTAAATTAAATACTATTATTTTAGCATCACCAAAGTCTGATGTAATACAAAGCGTAGGACGAATTTTAAGAGAAAAAGCAGATGCAAGGAAATTTCATCCATTAGTAATTGATATCAAAGATATTCATCCAAATTTCTCTTTCTTTAAAAGACAATGTGATAAAAGAATATCTTTTTATAAAAAAAGTAATCATCATATTAGTATCTATAAAATGGATGGAAGTAAAGAAAAATTAGAAAAACAGTCTAAAAAGAAAGAAATAAAAGATATAACAGAATGTCTTATTACTGACGATTAATATATTTAAATATACCTTCACCTAAATGAATCTTATTTTTACGCCATTCGCGACTCGCCTCGTCAAAATCTATCTTAATTTCATAAATTATTTTTTTATCATATTCTAATTTAACATTAGATATATTAGATTTATATTCTTTACCTGATCTAGTCGGCATAAGAGTATTATTTTAATTAGAAAAATATATTAATATCAAATTTATTGTGTTGATTCATCAACTACTTCATCAACTACATCATCAACTACATCACTAACATTTTCCACTGATTGTCTATCCCTATTCTTTGGATATAACTTATATCTATAATCACTATTTTCTACAAGTAATGGTCCACCA
>Ga0209223_10000270_pt1 | contig 59672 bp, 58 predicted proteins | sample COG_06_FD_184750 | JGI IMG/M metagenome (GOLD analysis project Ga0209223, IMG submission 184750) | Pelagic Microbial community sample from North Sea - COGITO 998_met_06 (SPAdes) (version 2) | ecosystem: Environmental > Aquatic > Marine > Neritic zone/Coastal water | place: Helgoland, sampling... | reverse complement strand
AGAAGGTGGAACTGTCTGAGGGCGGTTTGTTCTTCATTGATAAGCAGGGGCGGGTGGCTTTCAAAGACCGGCTCAGCACACCCACAACGGGCAGTGTCACTGTGTTTGCGGATGATGGTTCTGGGATCCCGTTCGCGCCTGCTCAGGTTGAGTATGGGATCGAACAGTTGTATAACCAGGTTACGGTGACTAACGGCACTGACAGCTCCACCGCTAACAATGCGCTATCTCAGACCCGTTACGGGATACTTGAGAATGATGTGAACACGTTGCTTTCTGATGCCACACAGGTAAGCGGTTACGCGGATTTCCTTGTGGGGCGTTACGGTGAACCTGAATATCGGTTCGCTCAGCTCGCTGTGGATATGAGCAACCTCACTGCGTTGCAGAAAACTTCCATGTTTGCCCTTGACATGGGTTCGGTTATTCAAATCAAGTTCACCCCGAACAGTGTGGGATCTGCCATTGAGCGTTACGGTTTAGTAATCGCCATCAGTCATGACATTAGCCCTGACGATCATATTATGCAGGTTGGTGTGGGGTCGTTGCAGACTTCCTTGTTTGTTATTGGTGACGCGGAGTTCGGTACAATAGGGGTAGACGCTCCTGGCGTTCTAGGTTTCTAGGGAGAATAATGGCTGGCCTCGGTTTCAAAACATTCGCTGACGGTGATGTTTTGCTTGCCTCTGAAGTTCAGGGGTATATCCAAGATCAGATGATTATGGTGTTTGCGAACGCGACTGCGCGGGATGCTGCTATCACGTCACCTGCTGAGGGCATGTTTGCTTTTTTGAAAGACACTGATAAATTGACTGTTTATATAACTAGCTGGGGAGATTTCTGATGGCGGCAGGCGGGTTCAAGACTTTTGTGGCGGGGGAAACCCTTGACCAGGATGAGATCAATAACTATCTGATGCAGGGCATGTTGGTGTTTGCTGATTCGACTGCGCGGGATGCCGCGATCACTTCTCCTGTGGAGGGACAGTTCGCGTTTCTGAAGTCAGATGACAAGGTTTATTTTTACGATTCGAGCGCTTGGGTAGAGTTCTCTGCTGGCGGTGTAGCGGTTGAGTATGTTGTTATCGGTGGGGGTGGGGCTGGGGGCTACTCCATCAACTTCGCGGGCGGTGGGGGTAGCTCTGGGGGTTATCGGTGTAACGTGGTCGGGGAAAACTCGGGCGGTAATAGTTCCGCTGAGCCAGCGATGTCTTTATTGGCTGGGGCTTATAGTTTGATTGTTGGTGCGGGTGCCACTGGCGCGACACCTAGATACGCTATCGCGGCTCACGGGTCTGTTTCTAAGTTGGGCTCGGTGCTTGCTTTGGGCGGTGGGCCTGGGGCTACCCTCGATTATGTGTCCGGCTATTCTGCTGGCGGTGCTAGCGCGTCGGCTCTCGCCGAACGGACAGGCGGTATTGGCATATCGTTCATGAGCTCTGCCGGTGGTGACGCTTTCAACACTACCGCCAGTAACAGTTCTGCCGGTGGCGGTGGCGGGGCTGGAGCTGTGGGTGCTGACGCGCCCACGCAACTGGTTGCCGGTGACGGTGGTGCCGGTCTTGCCTCCTCAATTACAGGTTCATCGGTCACACGCGCTGGCGGTGGGGCCGGTGGGTCGTACTACACAGGCGGAACCGGCGGGGCCGGTGGCGGGGGAGCAGGCGGAAGCGCTAACGGGGTCGGAACAGCGGGAACGGCAAACACAGGCGGGGGCGGTGGTGGCTCAGCCTCACGCGCCGCTTTCTACGCGGGTTCAAACGGTGGATCCGGTGTTGTTATCTTTGGGGTTCCCACTGGCACTAGCGTCACGTTCTCTGGCGGCGTGACACAGACCAGCGCAACTGTTGGCGCAAATACGGTTTACACTGTGACGGCTACTTCCACTACTTCAGAAACGGTGACATTCGCATGAGCCACTTCGCAAAACTAGATGAGAACAACATTGTTACTTTCGTGACGGTGGGCAGGCAGGAAGATGACGGGCTGGAAGCTGAACTGTGTGAGCGCACTGGCGATGTTTACCGGCAGACTTCTTACAACACAAGCGGTGGGGTTCACTCTCTCGGTGGGACACCATTACGCAAGAACTATGCGGGGATCGGTTTCACTTACGATGAAACCCGCGATGCTTTTATTCCGCCACAACCGTTCGCTTCTTGGGTACTCGATGAGGACACTTGCCTATGGGTTGCACCTATCGCCTACCCTGCTGAGGGTGTCCATGTTTGGGATGAAGAAGCCGGTGACTGGGTAACGGCTGATGAAGCTGTCTAACCCTTGGCCTGCTGGCGAAACGATTAGATCCCCCTGGGGTTATCGCAAGCACCCGATTACGGGTAGGCGGAAGAAACATCGTGGCGTGGATGTGGGCTATAACGGCCCTATCTGTGCGCCTGCTGATGGCAAGGTGGTTCATAAGGGCGCGAGCTTGAACAAGCGCACTGGTGGCGGGTACACGCTTATCCTGGAACACAGTGAACCGCGTGTGTGGACTGTTTACTATCACTTACGGGAACCCTCACGCCTGCTGAAGGGCACTCGGGTCAAACGTGGAGAGGTCATTGCCCACACTGGCACGACTGGGGCAAGCACTGGGATCCATTTACATTTTGAAACTAGGCGCTCACAGCGTTGGGGAACTGATTTTGACCCTGAAAGTATCCTCGGTCACGCTAACGCTGAACCTGTCAAGGCCACACCTAAACCTAAGCTCACTGAGGATGGTGTGATCGGTAGGCAAACTTGGGCTGCTGTTCAGCGCATGTTGCAGTTTGATGAGTTTTACAGGGGCAACATCAATGGGGTGGCTGGCAAGTCCACTGTGATTGGTTTGCAGAAGTTCTTGAACAGGGGTGGATGGTGACTGAAGATACTGACACAATCGCTGTAAAGGTTTCGATGCGCGAAATATACGCGGAAGTCCAAAAGCAGGGAAAGCTCCTGGAGAAGATTGCCAACAGCCTTCCTGATTCCGAGGACAAGATTGATGACCATGAATCGCGGATCCGTAAACTTGAGATGCGTATGGGTTGGGCTGTTGGTGGGTTCGGTTTGGTCGCGGCAGTAATGCCCTGGATTGTAGGAGCGCTTGGATGAAACCTTCTTGGAAGATTAGGCGGCGTTACATTTTCGTTGCGTTTGTGCTGGGTTCGCTAATGCTGATTAGTGGCTCGGTGGCTGTGCTGTTAAACAATGACAGTGCGACCTCAGACCTCATCACTGGTGGGGTTGCTTTGATTACACTCATTCTCACCACCTATGTGTTCGGGGCTGTGTGGGAGGACAAGAAGAAGGAGAACCCTGATGGATAAGTTGAAAAGTTATTTGCAGTATTCGGTGGAGCGTGCCATCAAGACTGTGGCGCAGACCGCTATTGCTGTGATCACGGGTTCACAGGTTTTGAATGTTATTGATGTGGACTGGGCGCAGGTTGCGGGGATTGCTGCGCTTGCCGGTGTGATGTCTTTGCTGACCTCGGTGCTTGTGTATGACAAGGCTGGCGAGTGATGGGCGAGTTTGATTTGATTGAGCAGGTGGATGGGTATGCTTGCCCGATTGACCCCGCTGAAGCGCTGCTCTGTGATTCCTGCCAGTAGTTAGCTGTTCACCCAGGCGTACACTGTGCGCCTTGTAACGCCCGCTTTTTTAGCGAGCGACATAATGTTCTTGTTGTCCTGGTAATCGGCTTCTACGCGCCTTCTAAGCTCTGTGGTGACCGTTTCTAGGCGGTCTGTTTGCCATGCCCGTAAGTCTGCGAGCTGTTCGGTACTCAGGTCGCTTATGTCGTAAGTGTCTGTCCTCATCATGCTTACACTATACACACCCTGGCTGGGTGTTTTGCTTTTCTGTGGTTATGCTATACACTTTCAGCAACGCCTAACGAAAGGGAAAAGAACATGGGCTTATACAAGAACATTGATGCGGCAATGCAGGAGGCAATTCAAGATCCTGCACTCCAAGACACTGTGGACTGGTACGCAAAGCACGTTCACCAGTTGCCTGCCGAGCTGATGAGGGCAATTCTCACTGATGAGGATTTCTTCCAGAAGGCTCTGACAGTGTGGGACAACGAACGCTTCGGGCCAAAGCCTGCAAGCTCGCATGTGGCTTTGCAGGAACCCGCTGTGCGTAGGCGTGACCTACGGAAGCAGGAGAAGGCGAACCGGCTGATAACGGTTTTGCTATACATCGCTATCGTGCTGATCGCGGGCGCGATTGTTGTGGCGGTGTGGCTGTGATGGGCTGGGTGCTGATGGTGGTGGGGGCAGGGTTCCTGTTCGCGCCAGGGATGATTGACCCGCTGGCACCTATCAATGGTGCCTCGCTCATTGGCCTGGGCTTGGTTGCCTGGGCTTCTATGAAACTACTGAAGGGGAGTAACTGATGGCTAGAGCAAGAAGAACAGATCCGGTGACAAGCCAGGAGGCTGCTGACTCTGTGAGCGATGTGACTCAGACACAGGCGTTTATTCTGCGCGTGTTGGAGAAGCGCCCTCGCACTGATGGTGAGCTGATTGAGGCTTACCGCAACTACAAGAAAGCACCTCGGGCCAGTGAGTCAGGGATTAGGTCTAGGCGTGCTGAGCTTGTGGGGAAGGGCTTGGTGGCTGATACTGATGCGCGGCAGGTTCTCCCCTCGGGGCGCAGGTCTATCGTGTGGGGTGTCTCGCATGGATGAGATTGGTGAGGCTGTGCAGGTGGAGAGGGCTAGGGTTCTTGACATTCTGATTGAGGGTCTACCCGCGGGCATGTATTCAAACGGGTGGGTTCATTCGATAATTCAAAAGATAGAGACTGAACAGATAGGGGAAACGAGATGATGAGTTTGAGCGCTGATGGGCTTGATGTGAATGTGCGCCTCGATCATGACGTGTGGGCGATGGAGGAGCCTGGCACATTGTCATTGACTAGAACACAGGCGCAGCACTTGCGCTTGCACCTCAATTCGTGGGCTTTGTTTACACAGTTTGAGGACATTGATGAAGATGGCTAACGTTCTGATGGCAGTGTGCCAGCCCATATCCCGTAAGGCTCCTGAGCCTCGACAGCGTACTCAAAACATTGTTCTTTGATAGGGCACTTGTTGCAGAGGTCGCGGGCGATGCGGGTGGTCTGTTCCCGTTCTTCTTTGTTGGGGTAATCCTCGGGAAAGAACACAGCGGGGTTGTCCATACAGGGCACAGAACCAACCTTGTTGATGGAGTGTTGCAGGCGCTGGTGCGCGGTTTGTCTGCGGTTGGTCATAGGGTAAGGATAACGGAAAGAAGGTGGATGTGATGAGTGTTGAAGAACTATCTAAGGTGATTCTGGGATCGTGGGGCGCTGACCTTGCCGGTTCGGCTGAGGCCAGAGATGAAGCCTATGCGGCGCTAGAAGATGCGCTTGCTCAGGTGGATGAGCTGACAAAACAGAAGGGGTATGAGGTTGCCTTCCAGAAGTGGATGAGGATGGTCGCGTGATAACCGCTGACAGGTTTGTGGCTCACAAAGGATATTTCCCGCAGGGGTGGTTGCTTGCCCGCAGGGGCGGGGTGACAGCGACACAGGTGGCAAAGGCCGCAACGAAGGCGGGGCTTGAACAGGCGGTCACTGACTACATTGATGACACACAGATCCCTGACAATCCTTACATGGCGTTTGGGAGGGACTTTGAGCCGGTGATTGCTCGGACTGTCCACACGAAGTTCGACATCCTGCCTAATGAGTGGCTCATTAGAAACGACAAGTCACCACACCATTTGGCCACACCCGATGGCCTGTCACCCGATCACACGATGATTGCGGAGATCAAGACCACGGGGAAGGATTGGGCTGATGGTGTTATCCCTATTCAGTACCGCAGGCAGGTGCAGTGGCAGCTTCACGTTACGGGCGCTGAACGATGTTTGTTTGCGTGGATGAAGCGGATCGATGTTGGGGGTGTGTTTGCTCCCGCATGGTTTGAGCCTGAGAGTTTGTGGATGGAACGCGATGAGGGGATGATTGATGTGTTACAAGATACGGCTGAACAACTATGGAGGAGGGTAAATGATGGATACAAAGGATAAGAACATCTGGAAGGTTGCCACTAAGTATGTTGAGGATCTGCATGGCAGTGAGCAGCCTGATGACTTGTGGCGTGATTATTGGGAGATTGAGGGGCGCATTTTGGCTCAGAAGGTGGGTAAGTGATGGCTAGGCCCAGGTTGGGTGAGAGGCGTTTGACTCAGACTTCATTTCGATTGTTGCCTTTGGAGCTTGAAGCAATAAAGGTTGCGGCTGAGCGTGATCTGAAGCCTACAAGTAGTTGGATTCGGTTAGCGGTGCAAGAAAAACTAGAAAGGGATAACAATGGTTAGCTTCAATTTGGCGGATTATGAAACTGTTGAGGAGCGTATCAAGCGCTTCTATAGTGACCATCCAGATGGCAGGATTATCACTGAGAATGAGACCCTGCCTGAGTATCGGACTGAGAAGCTTTGGGTGGTGAAGTCGCTGGTGTTTTTCTCTGGTGAGGATCTCGAACGCGGTTGCCCTAAAGCGACAGGGCTTGCGTATGAGGTGGACAGTGCTAGTGGCCCACAGAAGTCATCAGCCCTCGAAGTGTGCGAGACCAGCAGCATAGGCCGCGCCCTCGCTAATGCAGGCTACTCAGGGAACAAGCGTGCCTCGCGTGAGGAGATGGAGAAGGTGCAACGGTTCGAGAAGGCAGAGAAAGCACGCGAATGGGTTACGGAAGCTAAACTGCTGACCGATAAAGACCGGCTGCGGTTGCTGTGGGGTGAAGCCTCGAAAGCTGGGGCACCACAGGATGTGCTTGACCAGGTGAAGGCGCACGCTGAAGCGCAGGCAGGTGATAAGTAATGCTAATCGCTGAGATTGTGCAGGAGATTGCTGAGCTGACTGTGGAGAACCGCAAGGGGGTGGAGGCGCTGTTCTCTGCTGAGTCTCATTTGGCTGACTGTGAGAAGGCTTTGGATACGGCTGAGGCGAGCGCGTTTCTTGCTGGTGCTGGGTCTGTTGCTGAACGGCAGGCGCGGGCAAAGTTGGAGTGTGCTGAGATTCGGTTTGAGCGTGACCTTGCGAAGGCTCAGGTGAACAGGGTGCGCACTAAGTTGCGGGTGATTGAGTCTGCTTTGATGGCTCAGGCTACGATGTCGAAGCTGATGCAGGCTGAGATGAAACTCTAATGTTGAGGGCTTTCATGGATCACCACCGCTTGACAGGTGCCCTGATTATCTTCTTCTACATGCTCGCGCCGATGTTGGTGAGCTTGAACGGTAGTGAGGTGGTGCGGGGTTCTGGCGGCCCTGCTGGGGAGCCTGTGCCTTATGTGCAGATTGACGGGCTGGAAATTCGCGGGGTGTCTGTGTTCAGTATGGATACGGGTGAGGGGTTGGTTGTTACTAGCCGGTTCGAGCAGGCTGTTCAGCGCCCTAACTTGCTGAACTATGCGCACGCAATGTTGCCTGTCCATGACCCTGAAATCAGTAGCGATTTTGGTTGGAGGGTTCCGCCTTGTGGCGCTTGCAGTAGCGATCATCAGGGTGTGGACTTTGTGCCTGGGGAGGGTAAGCCGGTCATGGCTATCTTGAACGGTGTTGTGGCTGAGGCTGGGATCAATCAGGGTTACGGGTACTGGGTGAAAATAGAACATATTGTGCCGATAACCGAGGGTGAGGTGGAGCGTTGGGTTACTGTTTACGCTCACCTGAAGGCGGGGTCTATCCCTGATGATGTGCGTGTGGGGGCGAACGTGGCTCGCGGTCAAACCCTCGGGGCGGTAGGAAGCACAGGGGTTTCTACAGGGCCACACTTGCACTTTGAGTTGCACATTGATGGGGTTGTGGTGGATCCGCTGCCGATTATCTCGCAGAGCCAGAGTGTGCGGGGTTCTGAAGTGTCCTGGGGTTAGGGGTCATTGTGACAGTACGGCATCAAACAGATTTGTTTGCGCACAGCTTCAAACGGGGGGCGCATACTATTTGCAGGCTGTTTCCGCTTGTACGCGCCGATGCAGGGCTGCCTGGAAGTGACTTAGGTAGACTGTAAACATGGCGATCCCTAAGAAGGTTCTGAAGCAGGTGCAGGAGCGTGACCAGTATTGCTGGCATTGCGGGCGCGAGGATGACCTGGTGCCACACCACAGGATCAATCGGGGCATGGGGGGTTCAAAGCTCCTCGACATCCCTGAGAACTTGATGATGGTGTGCGGGCAGTACAACGGGGACATGGAGGGGAACGCTACTGTGGGCGGTAAGGCTCGGGGGTGGGGGCACAAACTGTCTGTGTGGGAGTCACCTGAACATCCTGTGTTTGATTGTGTGGCGTTTAGGTGGTGGGTGTTGCTGCCGAACGGGTGGAAGATAACGGTGCGGGATGGTCAGGAGTTTTGATCACGCTATCGGGTGTAGGGTGTTTGTATAACTGAAAATTGAGATGGCCCCCCGCGAGGTGGAGCAGGAGGCCATCATGAAAACCGATGATAAGAGCATCGGCTAGTCACAAGTCTAGCCGGTAGAAGGGCTAGACAATGGACACACAACCAGGCATTTACAGGCCAGAGTTCCCGATGGATGGGAACTTCACAATGGTGCCTAACTCGCTAATCCGTAATGACGAGCTGCCACCTATGGCAAAGATGTTGCTGATCTATCTGCTCAGTCACAAGATTGGGTATCAGATACTTGATGAACAAATCATGCGCGAGAGCGGGCTCGGTAGGGCCGCGTTGCGTACCGCTCGGAAGCAACTTGAGGGGCTCGGTTTCATTGACCTTGTGCGGGTTCGCCATGCCGATATGAGCTTGGGTGGCTACCGTTATGAGTTGCAGGATGCCAGAGGTTGGTTCTCCACTGTGGCTCAGTCCACTGTGGCTCAGTCCACTGTGGCAAACCCACCTGACAATAGAAAACTAATTCCTAATAAAACTAAAGTTAAGAAGAACAAGCTAGAGAACACTAGCGAGAGCCCCTTCAATCAATTTTGGGCTGTATACCCTAAGACCGCTGATAAGCCTGCGGCGGTTAGAGCTTTTGAGAAGGCTATTAGGCGTGTGAGCTTGGAGACTCTGCTGGATGGTGCAAAGAGGTATCGGGATGATCCAAATAGGGATGACGGGTATACCAAGAATCCTGCGACTTGGTTGAATGCTGATGCTTGGGATAACCCTCCTGAGCCTGTGCGGGGTCGTAAGCTCACTAACGCTGAGAACGCTGCCCTACTTGCTCAGAGATATCGGGGCCAGGATGAGGTGAAAGCTATTGAGTCTCCTGATGTGGACTTTGGTGGCATGTTGAAGGGGGTGCGGTGATGGATCGTGGTGAGGTTGCGACTTTGTTGGCAATGGTTTCTTCGCTTGATCGTCAGCCTGTGGATGAGGGGATGGTGGAGATGTGGTTGCGGGTTCTGGGGGAGTTTTCTTTTGAGCAGTGTGAGGCCGCATTGATTCCTGCTTATAAGGAGTCGAGGGCTGGCTTTGTGACTGCTAAGGCTGTGTGGGAGGTTGTGCGGCGTGATGGTGTTGCGGTGATGCCTCGGGCGTGGGTGGAGGAGTTGCATGGGATGGGTGAGCATTGGGAGTGCCGGCCTGGGGAGTTTGGTTGCAGGTAGTTGCAAATTCTGTGTATATGGTATACAGTATGAGTATCAGCCAAACGAAAGGGAAACCAATGAACACCACACAGGAAATCAGCAACCTGGCACAGGTCAGCATTGACCAAGCAACAGAAATCCACGATGTCCTTCTCAGCGAAGCACTCCTCGACTTCTCGCAAGCCACCACACGCGAGTTCAAGAACGCAATCAAGCTCGCCACCTTGTTCATCAATAACGGTAGAAGCTGGGAATGAAAATCGGTTCACTGTTCTCTGGCTATGGCGGTCTTGATATCGCTGTGGCTAAACAGTTCGATGCTGAGGTTGTCTGGCATTGTGAGTGGGAGGATGCGCCTTCTAAGATCCTTGAGGCGAACTTCCCTGGGGTGCCTAACTATCGTGACGTGAGCAAGGTGGATTGGGCTTCTGTGGAGCCGGTGGATATTCTCACGGGCGGGTTCCCTTGCCAGGATGTGTCCCAGGCGGGGCGTAGGGCTGGGCTTGCCTCGGGTACACGATCAGGTTTATGGAGTGAGTTCGCTAAAGCGATTGATGTGCTGCAACCTAAATGGGTTGTGATTGAGAATGTGAGGGGATTACTAAATGCTAAAGCTAATAGCGATGTGGAACACTGTCCGTGGTGTATGGGAGAAACCGGAAACGGACAACCTCATATGCGGGCACTTGGAGCTGTTCTCGGGGACTTGGATGACCTCGGGTACGATGCGGAATGGCGTGGTGTTCGAGCTTCCGAAGCAGGGGCACCCCACCAGCGTTTCAGGGTTTTCATCCTCGCCTGGAGGGGGGGGAGTGAGCGTGCCAACGCCTACAGCAAGTGATTCAATGTTTGAGGGTTTGCAGCGGGCTTGCACTACGGAGTCACCTAATCGTGGCGTGAGTTTGCCTTTGTGGGCTAATCGCATTGAGTTGTTGCGTACTCCTAAAGCTAGTGATGGTCAGGGTGGAGCTTTGGGTGAGGCTGAGGCGTTGAAGCGGGGAAACTCGGTTGGGATTAGGGATCAGGTGATGGATTTGGTTGCCGGTCAGGGCCATAAAGTAAGTCGTGCAGACTCGCCTTCACCAGCAACTAAGGATTCTGTCACGGGTTCTTCGGAGTGGGGAAGGTTTGGGCCTGCTGTGAAACATTGGGAGGAAGTGACGGGGATGGAAGCCCCTGCACCTACTAAGCCTGATGGTAAGGATGGGGCGCACAGGTTGTCTAGCAAGTTCACTGAGTGGATGATGGGGTTGCCTGAGGGTTGGGTTACTGACCTGGGGTTGTCGCGTAAGGATGAGCTGAAGGCTTGCGGCAATGGTGTCGTTCCTCAGCAGGCTGAGTTAGCGTTACGGTTACTAATGGAGGGGAAGAAGTGATGGAGCCGGTTGTTGTTGTGGGTGGGGCGCGTGTGTTTTTGGGTGACTGTAGGGATGTGCTGAAAACCTTGCCTGATAACAGTGTGGATAGTGTTGTGACGGATCCGCCTTATGAGTTGGGGTTCATGGGGAAGTCGTGGGATTCTTCGGGGATTGCTTATGATGTGACGGTGTGGGCGGAGTGTTTGCGGGTGTTGAAGCCTGGGGGTCATGTGTTGGCGTTTGGTGGGTCGCGTACTTGGCATCGTTTGGCGGTGGCTGTGGAGGATGCTGGGTTTGAAATCCGTGACAACATTGCGCGATTCTATGGTGACCCTCACTATTGCGGGTGCGAGTTCCCTGAGCCTCAGATGGTAAACTGGTCTTATGGAACAGGTGAACCGCAGGCCGAACACGGAGTGCGATCTGTGCGCGACACCGATATATCGCCGACCCTCGACGTTGAAACTGAACGCGGGAAAGTATTGCAGCCGGTCGTGTCGGAACAAGGTTTATCCAGCACCAAGCGGGCCGAATCCTCGCAAGGGTATGAAAATGGAAAAGAATCCAGCCTGGAAGGGCGGGGTGACGTACAAGCGACCGAAGGGGAACTATACGGGGGTCAAGTACGTTCGAGCGCCGGAATGGGCGAAACCGATGGCGCGGAAGGACGGCTACATCATGGAGCATCGTTTGGTGATGGCTCAGATGTGCGGGTTTCTTTTGACTCGGACGGAGGTGGTGAATCACAAGGATCACAATCCGGCGAACAATCACCCGTCGAATCTGGAGTTGTATCCGACGAACGGGGATCACAAGCGGGGAGAAGTTGGCCGATTTGTGCCAGGTGTGGCAAACCGGTTCAGCCGACGAGCAGCGCCAACCTTGCCTGGGTGATGGGCAGCGGTTTCCCTAAGTCGTTGGATGTGTCAAAAGCGATAGATAAGGGACAGGGTGTGAATCGTGACCGTCAGTTGCAGTTCACGGCATGGATGCGCTCGACGGGAATCACAGCGGAGCAAATAAACGAAGCAACGGGGACGGCAATGGCTTCGCACTATCTGACCGAAAAGAGCCAGCCTGCAATTGCCACGGCTGACCTATTCGATAAATTGCGACCCTACTTGCCTGAAGTGCCTGAAGCGATTGAACGCCTTGTGGCGGAGCGTACTGGGATTGAATGGACTGCGTATAAGCAGCGTGAAGTGCTTGATTCTAAATGGAGAACTCCAAGCAATAAACCAGAGTTCGCAACCCAATGGGGTTTCGGCGCTAAGTCTGATGGAAACTACGACATCACAGCACCTTCAACCCTTGAAGCTAAAGCGTGGCAGGGGTGGGGTACTGCGTTGAAGCCTGCGTTTGAGCCTGTTGTGGTGGGGCGGAAACCGTTTGGTAAAGGTGTGACGGTTGCGGAGAATGTGCTTGCTTGGGGTGTGGGTGGGTTGAACATTGACGGCAGCAGAATCGGCACGAGCAAAAGAGTCCCATCCTCTCCAGCTAAAGCGAATGACAGCATTGGCACTTTCAAGATGAAGGATAGGCATGATCAAAGTAGCGGCTTCGATCCCAACACGGGTCGTTGGCCTGCGAATGTGATTCTTGATGAGGTGTCGGCTGGGTTGCTGGATGAACAATCAGGGGTCAGCACAAGCGGCAGTAGTGGCGTTGTTAGAAAAGCTACAAGCTACAATGCAAACACTTACGGTAAGGGCATTGGGAAAGTTTCTGGTCAGATTCGAGGTGATTTTGGTGATTCTGGTGGGGCTTCACGGTTTTTTTATGTGGCTAAGGCTTCTAAGCGTGACCGCAATGAGGGGTTAGAGGAGCTGGAGGCTACTAGCGCGGGTGACATGGTGGAGCGTGAGGAAGGATCGGCGGGTATGAATAGCCCGCGTGCTGGTGCCGGTAAAACCTCAGGGGCTAAGAACTTTCATCCCACGGTCAAACCAACAGCCCTTATGCGTTACCTGATCAAACTTGTTACACCACCAGGGGGAACAGTGTTGGATCCGTTCACGGGTTCAGGGTCTACGGGTAAAGCGGCACTACTTGACGGGTTCGACTTTGTGGGTGCAGAATTGACGGAAGAATATCTGCCGATTATTGAGGGCAGGTTGCGTTGGGCTATGGAGCAGGAGGGGGAAACTGATGAGCGCTTATTCTGAGAACTTTTGGGCTGAGGAAATGGCTATCAATTTAGAGGAGCTGGAAACGGAAAGGCCAACACACCCTTATCAGGTGAAACTGAGGCGCAAGCAGAACAGGAAGGCTGATAAGTATTGGGCTAACCATAGGTTCCTTGCACAGTATGAGGTGCCTCGCTCGATGATTCCGCCAGTGAAGCAACCGGAACACGTTGAGGTGAAACGCGAACCAGAGATTCAGCAGGCTCCTGTCAAATCGCGTAAAGTTAGGGGCTATGAGTTCACTGATCGGCAACTCGAAATCGCTGCGGGTGTTTTAGATGCCCAGGATTCAGTGCGAGCGTTGCGGGTTTGAATGGGATCTAAACAGCACGCGACAGAAAACGGTTTTGTGTGTTTCTTGTAGGGCACGAAAGGTGCAGACGGTTCACACGAAGAAGGGCAAGTGTTTGCCCTGGCATGGTGGGTTCGCTAAGGATGATGTGACACCGCTGGATGATGATGGGCGGCTGGTGTTGCCTGGTGTCAGAGGTTGTGGGCATAATGATTGCGTGAACCCGTCACACATTATCAAATGGGAAGGGAATGAGAATGGTTAAGAATGAGGCTTTGATTGAGGTCACTGGGTGGCTGAATGATGTGAAGCAGTTTGATTGGGGTGTCGCGTTGAAGGTGGGCGTGGATGTTCGCAAGAAGAATCACCAGGATGAGTGGGAGACGGTGGATAAGACTATTTATGATGTGACTACTGATGAGGTGCCTGATGTGGAGGGCGCTAAGCAGGTCACTGTGACGGGCCGGATCACGGGCACTAATACTTTCACTAAGCGTGATGGGTCTATTGGTGCAGCGGTGAAGGTGCGTGCTACGAGGATTGTTTCGGTGGGTGACAAGGTGCAGGAGGCGGCGATCATGGAGCAGTGGCCTACGGCGAAGATTGGTCAGGGTAAGCCTGTGGATGAGAACACCCCGTTCTAATGTTTGGGTTTCTGATTCTGGGCGGTATGGCTACTCTTTACTTTCTGCTTGCTCGGGAGGCTGAGGGGTTGCTTGCCGGTTTCGGGTTTGTGGTGTCTGCGGTGTTGTATTTGTTGGCGTTTCTGAATGTTGTGAGGCCTAAAAAATAGTTTGAGAAAGTTTGTGTTTTGGCCTGCATACTTAGTGCGTAGGGTATACACTCATCACATGAACAAAGAAAGGGAAGTCAAAATGACTATCACAGAAATCCAGCACAAAGACATCACCCGCACCTACAACATCACGGGGGTCAAGCGGGAAACCGTTGAGAGCTTCTGGCAATACCTGGTGGATCACAAGGTCATCAAGTCGTTTCAGATTGCCTAGCCTCTAGAGCAGTCAAGGCAGACCCCCTCAGCCGAGGGGGTTTTCCTTTGCCCAATACTAATGAGAACCGTTATCATTTTGATAGCATAGAGATGTGACCAGTTCCCTGCACATCAGCGTGCTAGGTAGACCCTCCCCACAGGGAAGCAAACGGCATGTGGGTGGTGGGCGCATGGTCGAGGCTTCCAAGTACCTCCCAGCGTGGAGGAAAGCAGTCTGTGTGGCAGCGCTCCAAGCTGTTCAGGATGAGGTGTGGGAGAAACCCGCAGGCCCGATGGAACTTGCTGTGACCTTCTACCTGGAACGCCCCTCAAGTATCAAGCAGGCGAAACGACCCATGCCGATCAAACCGCCAGACCTGGACAAGCTAGTGCGTGGGATCTGCGATGCACTTTCCGATGCAGGGGTTTGGGAGGATGATGCACAGGTGGTGAAGCTGACCGCGTTCAAAGAGTATGCAGACACGCGGGCACCAGGTTGCGCTATACAAGTCACCCTAATGTGAGCGGTTAGGGCTAGGCTTTGACTATCACTCAATGAAAGGTGGATGGTTGAGATGTTAGAAGGCTTGGAACCTCCCGCGAAAAGTTATTTCTGCAAGGTGGGCACTCTCCTGGTGAGCTTGGATGAGGCAGATGCACAGATCCTGTCAAACGCGCTCGCTGATGAAAGCACTTGGCCTGCTTGGACTCTTTCACAGGCGTTGAAGGCTAAGGGTGCGCCGCTAGGTGATGGCCCGATTAGGAACCATCGGCGTGGCTCCTGCCGCTGTAAGGCTGCTAATGCTTGACGATCTGCAACCAGCTAAGAAGGTTGAGGCACCTAAAGACTTCAGGGCGGGCCTGGACTTTGACGGAAATGAGGGAACCGCTACGACTGAGGGGCTTGCTGAGCCACCTAACTTTGATGAGTTCCTTGAGGATCGCGGATATTCCGCTGATGAGTATGAGATTATTGGCACCCCTCGAACGTCACAGTGGCAACGCTGGGATGGGTTGTGGCTGACCGCGTACCGTTTCCACTTCCGCAAGAAGCTCACAGAGTTTCACCTGCCTACGCTTTACGCTGAGGCTAAGCGCAGCAAACCTAAGACACCTAAGCCGGTGAAATCCGGCAAGACTTTCGTGATATGTCCCGCTGACTTCCAGATTGGCAAGGGCGGTAGCAGGGGAGGGCATGAGGAGTCCATCCAACGCATACACGCCTCCTATGACCGCATTGAGCAGAAACTCAAAGCAGGCAACTATGAGCACATTGTCATCCTTGACATGGGGGATGTGATCGAGGGTGTGAGCAATAAGGCTGACATGGAGCAACTTCAGTCCAACACGCTCAGCCCGATGCAACAGGTAGACCTTGCAAGTGCGCTGCTGTGGGATCTGATGAAACTCGCATCAAAATATGCACCGATAACTTACGGCTCAGTAGCCTCCAACCATTGCCAGTTCAGGGTGAACAAAGCACAGGTGGGCAAACCAGGCCAGGATGATTGGGGTGTCGTAATCCTGCAACAGCTCCGCCGCCTCGCCACAGAGGTAGGGTTGCCCGTCACACGCTGGTTAGTCCCACAACCGCACGATGAGGGTTTCGCTTTCGATGTTTTCGATAACGGTGAACACATCCTCGGTGCGATACATGGGCACCAGGTTGCACGACCTGATGCTTTCGCAGGGTTCTGGGCTAAGGCAGTGTTCAACTCCTCCTACCTTGCAGCAGTGACCACGATGGTTAGCGGTCACTTCCACCATCACAGGTGCGAACAAATCTCTGGCACTGAGAACCGCGAACGGTGGTGGGTGCAAGCCTCCACCTCAGATAGTGGCTCAGACTGGTACACACGCAGGCAGGGCGCAGGCGGGGACTCCACCACAGCGATCACCTGCTTTGAACTCGAGAAGGGCAAACCGTTCAGGGGTACAGTAGAACTGCTATGACAAATGATCCTGATGACTTCATGGAGTTCGCGTTCGATGAACTGCTGAAGGATTACCCACTCGGAGACCTCCCGCCAGTCGAGGTGAAAACAGACAAGTTCAGGGGTGTAGCAACCAACTTCTTTGCCATGCCGATTCAGTTGCTCATGGACTTGAAGGCAGCCCAGCTAGACGATGACGGCAGCGACATCCTCATCCTCTTTGATGCTTGCGAGTTAGCCTTCAGCGAGGAGGACTTTGAAAGGCTCTCAGACCTAAACATCAGGGACTTCGTGCGGGTAGTTCACGCATGGGTTAGCTGGAATCAAAAGCCCAATGGTGTTCAATAAACCCTGCCTCAGATGTGGGGTGCTATCCAAAGACTCTATGTGCCGGAACTGTCATCGAGGGCAGGAACGCATCAGGGATAGGAAACGCGATGCTGACCCTGCACGCAAACTCAAGAAGGCCACCCTATATGGTGCGACTTATCGCAAAGAACGGGAGCTTCTAAAAACCAGGGGGGGGATCTGCTACCTGTGTGGGGAGGTAGTACCACCAGGCACAGGGCAAGCCGATCACCTTCTTCCATCAGATCCGCAATCACCTCTCGCCATCACACATTCGTTCTGCAATCAATCCAGGGGGAACAAAACTTTAGGGGGGTAGGGGAGAGGGGGTAGGGGGGGCAGGGCAGCCCACACACGAACACCCACAAACCACACACCCCGCCACCATCACCAGCACCAACAAAACATTCATCGAACACTTGTTCGTATCACATCCCAGCAAACACGCTACCTCCCCTGGCATCTAATAGGGGCGGGGTAAAACATCAATACTGATAGAGCCAGCACCCCGTAGCCCACCACTTTGCACAGAGGCACGCTTTGGAGGTTTTCAGGGTGCCAGCCCGTTTTGACAGAGTAGACTTGAGGAATGATGTGTTGCGGTTGCGGGGACTTGTGGAAGGATCTCTGCATCGCTGATGACTTGGGTGAATATTGCAGCGCGGATTGTCAGGCTTTGCGCGCTAAGCGTTCTGGAACTAATGTGCCTAAATCAATCCGGTGCGGTTTCTGTGGTGATGGCTTTGTTACGAGGAAATGGAAATCGGTAAAGTATTGTTCCCCTGATTGCAAGGTGGGTGCTAACAGGGTTGCTTCTCGGGAGCGCGCTCGGGCTAAGCGGGAGGCGGCTGGGCCTACAAAGATTTGGCAGTGCGGTTTCTGTGGTGGCGATATGGTGTTCCCAATTTCTTACACGGGTTTCAATAAATACCATGACGATTGCAAAGTGAAGGCTAGGAGGGCGCGCAACAGGATCAAGACTGTTCGCAGGCAGGGCGCTAAAACCTCTGAGCTAATCACCCATGAGGAAATTGCTAAGCGCGATCACTCTATTTGTCATATTTGCGCTGAGCCTGTAGATATGTCACTGCCTCGCACTTCACGCTTTGGGGCTACCCTTGACCATGTGGTGCCTATTGCTAAGGGTGGCGCAGATACTTTAAATAACTTGAAGCTGGCCCATTGGATTTGCAATGTTCGGAAGTCTGACAAATTGGAGATGATTGATGCCTAATCCTGGCAAGTCTGAGGCTTCTAAACAGTTGGTGGGTTCTCGCCACGCTGGGAAGAACAGTGTTTTGGATGTAATTGAGATTGCTCGCGTTCCTGAGCCTTTGCGGAGGCTTGAGAATGATGGCCTTGATTTGTGGCAGCGTACTTGGTCTACGGGCCAGACTTGGATTTCCCAGGAAACCGATATTGAGCTTTTGCAAATGACTTGTGAAATGACTGATGAGCGGGAAGCTTTGCGCGATTATGTTTTGACTAACATGGATGCTTGGCACGAGCGGAAGGCGTTGAGGGAGTTGGATAAGGCGATTGTGTCTAACCTTTCGCTTTTGGGCTTCACCCCTACAGATCGTATGCGCCTCGGCGTTACTCAGGTGAAGGCGAAATCGAAACTTGAGGAGCTGATGGATCGCAGGGCGAGCAGGTTTGAGGATGGAGCAGAGTAGCTGGCCTCCTCGGTGGCTGACCCCTGTTCCTGCTGAGGCGATTAGGCGCGGTAGGCACTTTGAACCTGTTTCGTTATTCGCTGAGGCGTTTGGGATTATCACTAAGGATTCTGTGGCGGGTAAGACTGGCGCGGCTTTGGAGTTGCGACCCTGGCAGGTGAACTTACTCGAACACTTGTTCGCTGTTGAGGGTGGCGGGTATCGTCACCAGTCGCAGCTTGTGGGGATGCCTCGGAAGAATGGGAAGTCAGCACTGGGGTCTGTCATTGCGCTTTATGGTTTGATTCTTGGGCCTAAAGGAGGGGAGTGTTACAGCGTAGCCGCCGAGAAAGAACAGGCTCGCATCGTCTTTCAAGATGCTAAGCGGATGATCGAGGCGAGCGAGGAACTGTCTGCAATCACGAAGCTTTATCGGGATGCGATTGAGTTGCCCAGGTTGGGTTCTGTTTATCGCGTGGTGTCTGCTGAGGCGTATAGCAAAGAAGGTCTGTCACCAACTATGACGGTGATGGATGAGGTTCACGCTCAGAAGAACCGCGATCTGTACGACACATTTTCTTTGGCTATGGGTGCGCGTGGGAAGCTCGCCACACTTATCGGCATCACAACTGCTGGGGTGAAGGCTGATAGCACAGGGCGCGACTCAATTGCCTATTCGTTGTATCAGTATGGGCAGAAGGTTGCGCGTGGTGAGGTGGATGACCCTAGTTTTTTCATGGCGTGGTGGGAGTCAGCGGAAGAAGCCGATCATAAGAACCCTGAGACTTGGATGGAGGCGAACCCTGGGTTTGGGGATTTGAACGCGGTGAGCGACTTTGAGAGTGCTGTGAGGCGCACCCCTGAGGCTGAGTTTAGAACCAAGCGATGCAATCAGTGGGTGAGTTCGCAAATGTCGTGGCTGCCAACCGGATCCTGGGAGGCGTGCGAGGGTGAGTTTGTGGTGTCACCTGATGATGAGATTGTGTTGGGATTTGACGGCTCGTTCAGTGGGGATGCCTCGGTCATTGTGGGTGCTGTTGTGCCTAAGGATGATGAGCCGGTCAAAGTGTTTCTGGTGAAGTCGTGGGAGAAAGACTTGAACATCCATGATGATGATTGGCGTGTGGACATTGCCGAGGTCGAGCAGACTGTGCTGGATTTCTGTCAGGCTCACCCTAAGGTGCGCGAGGTCGCGTGTGACCCTTTCCGCTGGCAACGTTCGATGCAGGTTTTGGAGGAGAAGGGTGTGCCCATTGTGGAATGGCCTAGCACCTCAGCCCGCAGAATGGTGCCTGCCTGTAGCAAGGTTTTCGATGCTGTGATGGAGTCAAGGCTGATTCATGACGGTAACCCGATACTTGCCAGACACCTCAGCAACGCGGTCACAAAGATTGACAACATGGGGCCACGCATTGTGAAAGACTCTCGAAACAGCCCGCGCAAGATTGATGCTGCTGTTGCGATGGTGCTTGCAGTAGATAGGGCACTCACAGGCGCTAAACTAGAACCAGTGCCTGAATTCTTTGGATAGGTGTGATGGTCAGTTCAACTTTGCAAATAGTAGGCGCAGCGACAGTCGTTGCAGGCGTGATGCTCATTTCTGTCCCTGTGGGGCTTGTGGTGGGTGGCGCTGTTCTAGTTTTACTCGGATTAGCTTTGGGGCGATAAGTGGTATTCAATAAACTGTGGGAAGATCGGGCAATTAGTTTCCAGTCAATTTGGGAGACTGGTGATGACGTTGCTTTGGGCAATCAGTCAGGCACCCACATTGATGAGGCGAACGCGCTCACCATTGCGGCGGTTCACTCTGCTGTTTCTCTAATCGCTGACACCGTTAGCACTTTGCCGGTGGATTGTTTCTTCCGTTCTGATGGCAACCGCAGACCTTTCCGGCCTAAGCCTTCATGGGTGGGCCAGCCTGATGTGAACTTCAACGGGCACGCTGTTTTCTATAACAGTCTCCTGGTGTCGCTCCTCATTGATGGCAACGCTTTTGTGCGGGTGTTCAGTAACCGCGCTGGCGAGGTTGTGAACCTGGTTGTGTTGAACCCAAACACTGTGGAGATTACCCGCAACCCTAAGGGCTTGCTGGTGTTCACTGTGCAGGGCGAGGATAGGCCACTAACCTCGGAGCAGATTCTTTACATTCCTGACTTGTTGCGCCCTGGTACGGTGCGCGGCGTGTCGCGGGTTCACGCTTTGAAAGAGAACCTGGGGTTGTCTAAGGCGTTGGAACTTTACGCGGCTACCTTCTTTGGGCAGGGCACAACTTTGCAGGGTGTCATTGAGTACCCTGGGGCGCTGACTTTGGAGCAGGCTGATTCTTTGCGCGGTTCATTCGATAACGCTCACAAGGGGTGGCGTAAGAGTGGGCGCACAGGGATTCTAAGCGGTGGTGCGAGCTTCAAAGCGACACAGGCAGACCCAGAGAAGTCGCAAGCATTAGAGGCCCGCAGGATGGCTGTGGAGGATATTGCGCGGATCTGGCGGATACCGTCACACATGCTGAACCTGCCTGGCACAAACACTTATTCGAGCGTTGAACAGAACATGCTCGGTTTTGTGACTCACACGTTGCGCCCTTATGTGACAAAGATTGAGGATGCGATGAGTTCTCTTATGTCGCGTTACCCTGGCGGCGCTGAGAGTTTCATCAAGTTCAACATGAACGGTTTGCTGCGGGCTGACATCCAGAGCCGGTTCAGCGCGTATAGCACTGGGTTGCAGTCTGGGTTCCTGGCAATCAATGACGTGCGCCGCCTCGAGGACTTATCACCACAGGAGGGCGATGCTGCAAGCGCGGTGCGGGTTCCTTTGGCTAACGTAAACCTGTCTGAGTCTGGCGTGAAGGCGCAACGCGAGAAGATTCAAATGGTGCGCGATTTGGTGTTTGCTGGGTTCGACCCCGCTGAGGCTATGGAGATGATTGGGTTGCCTGCTGTGGCTCACACTGGTTTGGCTTCAGTGCAGTTGCAGGGCGTGGCACAGGTAGACCCTGAGGATCCTGATTCGGTGTATAAGGATGAGGTGACTTGATGGCGCTGACCAACGCGCAATATACAGTCGCTGAGGGCACCCGCGTGAGGATTGCATCAGCTGACAACATGCCACAAGATGTGATTGTCCATGAGGGTGATCACGCTTCAAGCACTACCTCTTTTCTTGGGGATAGCGCGGTCACTGCGACAACTGGCTTGCACATTCATAATGGCGAAACTCTTTCTATGACTTTGCGCCCTGGTGATGAGCTTTATGCGTTTTCTTCACAAGGCGATCCCGTGATGCACGTTATACAGATTCAGAAGAATGACTGATGACAGAAGCTAGAGAACTACCGGACAACTACCGGCCCGCCACTAGCGAGGATGTGCCTGAGGGTCGCGCTTGCGGTAACTGCATTTTCTTCAATGAGGAGAAGCTGGATGATGAGGGCCGCGCATTTTGTGAGCGCTGGGATGACTATGTTGCCGGTGGACAGTATTGCAACGCTTGGCAGGGGCGCGATGAGGCGCGGGCTGAACCCGATGGGCTTTCTGTAAATGATTTTGTTGAGTGGGATAGTTCTGGGGGGATGGCTCGCGGGCAGATCACCAGCATTGAGCGTGACGGTTCTATCAATGTTCCTGACAGTGATTTCAGTATCAATGGCACTGAGGATGACCCCGCTGCGCTGATTCGTGTGTGGCGTGAGTCTGAGAACGATGATGGGGAGATGGTGTGGAACGCCTCGGATGTTTTGGTGGGTCACAAGTTTTCCACACTGACTCTGATTGATTCTTTGTCTGAGCGTTCTGAGCGGCGCGATGTGGATTTGACACCACCGGCTTACATGCGTGCGGGTGCCCGTAGAGGGCTTGTGTGGCACGCTGAGGGACTTTCTGGCGATGGTCTACTGGATAGGACTGTGCGAGAAGCTAGGGCGTTAGCGGGCGGTTCAGTAACAGCGGATAAATGGGTTAGGTTGCGTGCTTTTCTTGCACGTCACATGGTGGACTTTGATGCACCCGCAGCTTCACCCGATCATGAGCGCTTCCCCTCGCCTGGTGTTGTGGCAATCGCTTTGTGGGGTGGTGGCACTTCCCGCCGATCAGCGCAACGCGCTATGGACTACGCCGAGGGTGTCATTGCTAGAATAGAAGAAGAAAATGAAGGCCGAGCTAAGGGGCAAGCATTGAGTAAGATGGAAACCCGCGTTACCGTTACCGATTTTGAGGTGCGCGAAGAAGCTGACGGGATGCACCTGACTGGGTATGCGGCCCGTTTCAATGAGGCTTCGGAGCCTCTCCCGTTCAGGGAATACATTGCGCCTGGTGCTTTCAAGGCTTCTCTGCAAACCCGTAACGATGTGAAACTTTTATGGAACCACGACAGCTCCACTGTGTTGGGATCTACTCGCGCTGGAACTTTGAGGCTGAGCGAGGATGCAAAGGGTTTGCAAGTGTCTGCCACGTTGCCTGACACTCAGGCAGGGCGCGATGCAAAGGTGCTCATCAATCGTGGCGATGTGACCGGCTTCAGCTTTGGTTTCACTGTGCCCTCGGGTGGTGACTCCTGGAATGAGGATGGCAGTGAGCGCACGTTGAACGCTGTTCGCCTGATGGAGGTTTCCACTGGTGTCGCGTTCCCCGCATATCCCACAACGAACGGCACCGCTTTGGTGCGCGGCTGGGATAAGATTGCAGAACGGGCCAATGTGGATGCTGATGCTTTGGCTGATGCGCTGTTGAAGATTGAGAGTGGCGAGGACATCAGCAGTGATGACCGGCAACTCATTACGACTGTGCTGGATAAGCTGTCACCTGTGGAGCAGGTTGAGGAGTCTAAGGGCGATCTGGACATGCTTGCTTTGAAGAAGAAGAAGCTCGAACTTTTGATGGGAATGTGATGGCTACTAGGGGTGACATCAAGAAGGCTATTTTGCGGGTTGCTGGCGATCCGGTTTCTGGGGCGATTGCTGCGCTTGCTGATGAGATGGCTGATGCTGTGGTTGCGTTGGATGATTCTTCTGCTGAGACACCGAAGAAGGTGAAGCCCGCTAGGGGCACTGTTCAGCAGGCTGAGAAAGAAACTCGCATCATGGAGGCTGTCGAACAGCGTTAGCGAGTTCCCCCCTGTCGGCTTTCCCTTTCTTTCACCGGCAGGGGGTTTTCTCATTCCTGGGGCAAGTTTGCGTTTGGAGTTGCGCTCATAGTGTGTAGGCTATACACTAGAGACATCACAACGAAAGGGAAGAAAATGTTCAACACGGTCACCAAAACAGCATGGGGAACCATCCACTTGAACGAAGCCGGTCAGCTCGCTATTGTACGCGATCAGGGTCAGAAAATGGATAAGGAAGAAGTTATTAGCATCCTCGCCAAGATTGACCGCCGCATTGAGGGAGCCGGATGGAACCCTGGCATTCCGAACATGAAGTGCAGAATGTATAAGACCACATCAATTTGATTCCCTGCAAGAAGCCCCCTCTGCGGAGGGGGTTTTTCTTTTGCTACCCTTGTGGTGGGGCTGGATGGTTTCGACAGCAGGTTAGATCCGCACGCGGTGACTTGGTGGACTGGGGTTCGATTCCCCACAGCTCCACAGTAAAGGCACGCCTACCTTATACAATGGGATTACCGGATTTGTGCGTCATCGCTGCTGGTAGTAGTTGAGTGTCATCACCGCTGCGAAACAAACTAATCAAACTATTGAAAGGGCATACTATGTCTGAGTTCATCAAGACTCAGGAAGAAGCCCGCGCAAACCTGACAATGCAGATCCGTGAAGTTATTGACGGTGCAGAAGCAGACTCGCGTGGACTTGATTCCGCTGAGTTGCAAAAAATTGACCGTATCGAAAGCGACATCCGCAAAGCTGATGAGGCTCTTGAGGTTGCACGCCGTTCCGCTGACCGTCTCGCACAGGCTTCTGAAGCTTCGCGTGGCCTTGAGGTTGTCGAGGAAGCACGCGGCGCAGCCGATGTGTTCCGTTCGATGGCTCGCGGTGAAATCCGTGGACATGACTTCACGATGGAAAAGCGTGCCACGCTTGTTCCTTCTGCGAACACTGTTCCTGTGGACTTCCTTGACCGCGTTTACGCGCTCGCTAAATTGGTTGGCCCTTACTTGGAGACCTCTGAGGTTTTCAACCGCGACTCGGGTTCTGACCTTCGCGTTCCAGTAATGACCGCTTACAGCACCGCAACGGAAACTGCTGCTGGCGCTGCTATGGATGAGTCCGAGAACACTTATGGTTCTCTCCTCCTTCAGCCTGCCAAGCAGGGCTTCATCGTGAAGCTTGCTAACGAGCTGATCAGCGATGCTGGATTCGACATCGAAAGCTCTATCGCCGAGAACGCTGGTGTTGCTATCGGTACCCGCGTGAACACCATCGTGAACGCAGCTGTTGAGGCTGTTGCTGGCGCTGGCGTAACCGCTGCTTCCGCAACGGCTATCACCGCTGATGAGCTGATTGAGCTTGCCTTCTCGACTGATGGCATGGTTCGACTTTTGCCAGGCACCGGATTTATGGTCGCGCCAAGCACTATGGCTCTGATCCGTAAGCTGAAGGACTCGGATGGTCGCTACATTCTCGACCCAATCGTTTCCTCTGTGACTGGCAACGCAAGCGCAACTCTGCTTGGGTTCCCCGTTTACGAAAACCCTGCTGTGGATGCAGCTACCACTGGAAACCAGGCCGCGTTCTTCGGTCACTGGCCTTCGGTGAAGATCGCAACCACCGGACTCGCAACAAGCGTTTCCACCGATGCGTACTTCGCAAATGACATCACCGGCTATAGGTTCACATACCGCGTAGCCGCCGGTGTCGCTAACGGTAGCTCGCACATTTCCAAGCTGACAATGGCCTAAGCCTTATCGGTTCAAGGAACCCCTCACTGCCTGTCATGGGTGGTGGGGGGTTTCTTATTGGGCGAACCAGGCACACTGCCCGCGATAGAATAGAACCTGGAGGATTACATGGCTATTGAAAACGGCTACGCGCCCCTTGCTGACGTGAAGGCCGCTTTGCGTATCACAGACACAGTGGATGACGGCCTGCTTGAGATAAGCATTGAGGCTGCATCGCGTGAGATTGATGGGTTCTGCGAGCGCTTCTTCTACTCGACAAGCGCCACAAGGGTTTACCTGCCCACCGATTCGCTGACAACTCACACTGATGACATCCAAACGGTGACAACTTTGAAGGTGGACACTGCCGGTGATGGCACGTTCGATCAGACTTGGACAACCTCAGACTTTCAACTTTCCCCCCTGAATGGGATAGCGGGCGGTATTGAGACACCGTTCAACACTGTGAGCGCTGTGGGTGACTACTTGTTCCCTATCTATCAGCCTCGCAACGTGGAGGCTCAGCAGGCTTCTGTGCAGATCGTGGGCGTGTTCGGTTTCGCTTCTATCCCTACAGCGGTGAAGCAGGCGTGCATCATTCTTTCCATGCGACAGTTCAAACGGTACGACTCTCCAACAGGTGTGATGGGTTTTGGGGATTTGGGTGTTATGCGTGTGGGTCGCGTAGATCCTGATGTCGAGAAACTTTTGATGCCCTTCAGGAGAATGAGAACCGCGTGAGCATCAGCACAATCCGAGACGGCTTAGCAACTAACCTCGCAACGATTTCGGGGCTGAGAACTAAGGCTGACATCCCTGATAACCCTTCCCCACCTGTGGCGGTTGTGTCGTTGAACAGCGTGTCTTACGATCAGGCTTTCAAGCAGGGTCTAGCCCTTTACAACTTCACCATCACTGTCATTGTGGGGCGCGTGTCAGAACGCACAGCACAGGCCAAGTTGAACGCTTACGCCTCCACTGGGGCGGGCGGGGTGAAGAACGCAATCCAGTCAGATAAGACTTTGGGGGGCGCAGCGTTCGATGTGAGGATGCAAGAATTGACTAACATCGGTGCGATAACATTAGGTGAGCAAAGTTATTTGGCAGCTGAGTTTTCGGTTGTCGTTTACGCAGAATAAGGAGATACCGTGGCGGTTTTCGCAGCTACAGATTTTGAAATTACCATTGACACTGTTGACTTCAGTGACAGCCTCGCTGCGGTCACATTGGACATCAGCAGGGAACAACTTGAGACCACCGCTTTCGGTGATGCAGCCCGCACCTACATTGCTGGATTGCAGGATGGTTCTGTGACCTTGAGTTTTCACCAAGATTTTGCGGCCTCGGCTGTCGATGAAACACTCCACGCGGCACTAGGCACTGAGATTGCTATTGTCATCAAGCCCACCTCTGCTGCTGTTGGTGCTGGAAATCCGTCTTATTCCTTTTCAGCTTTGTGCACACAAATAACTCCATTTTCGAGTAACGTGGGGGATTTGGCTACACAGGATGTGACTTTTCCGATTTCGGGAGCAGTTACCCGCGCCACAAGCTAGTTAGTGCTAAAGTTTGAGGTATGAACTTCAATCTTTTAGTAACTTTCCTTGATGGTACAAACCGTGAGGTCAGTGGCATTGCTGCTGACCTTGTGGCGTTTGAGGCGCACTTTGATTTGAGTGTGGCCCGTCTGAACGCTGACATGAAAATCACGCACTTGCTGTGGCTGGCGTGGCATGTTCTGAAGCGCACTGGTGAGAGCAAGCACACGTTTGATAAGTGGGTTGAGTCTGTGGAAGGCGTAGAGGCTTCTGACCCAAAAGCATAAAGGGGCTGGGTGAAACTTCCGCACATTGGATGATTGCCCAGATTGCGGTTGAGACTGGTATCAGCCCTAATGAGTTAGCTTCTCTGGATCCTCGGATGTTGTGGACTATTCAGCGCGCCCTCATTGCTAAGGGTAATCAGTCTAGGAAGCCACGCAAGGGCAAGCGATAGAATAGAGGCAGGATTGGAGCTGTCTTGCTTTCTACAACAATGCGTGCTGAGGGTGTCGCTTCTGTAACCCGTGAGCTGCGTTCGTTGGATCGTAAGGCTGTGAATGAGTTGCGGAAGCAGATGCGTGCCCGCATTATTCCTATTGCTAAAGAGATTGCTGGTGAGGTTCCCCCGCAGGCACCGCTACCTGGTATGAACCATAACGGTGTGACCAGGTGGACTGGCACCCCGAGAGCTTCCGTGTCTTTCACCCCTGGGAAGTCGAGGGGCGGCGGGACTCGGTTGCTGGGTATGAAGTTCACTGGTGGCACCCGCGGTTCTGGAGGTATCGGTTTTGACTATGCGGAGCTTGCGGGTTCGAGCAAGCGCCCTGGTTCACAGTTTTCAAAGGTGTATGAGCGTGGCGGTTATGGTGGGCAACAGCATCGGGTGACGGGCCAGGGGCGTGCGTTCAATGCGGGCATCAAGGCTGCGAAACCGATTAGGGGCAAGGGTGGGTTCTTTGTGTTTGATAGCGCGTTGAAGAAACATTCAAGGATTGAGGGCATGGGTAAGGCGGCTATTGCCCAGTTCATGCGCGATGCAACAAATGACCTACAACGATTAAGGGCTAGATAATGGCTATTTTTATTCCCCTGGTTACTAAGTTTGATCCTAAGGGTTTGCAGGGCGCTCAGCGTGCCCTTGCTAGTTTTCAGAACTTTGCGGTGGATGTGGGGCGGGTTGCGGCTGCTGCTATTTCTGCTGTTGCTGTGGGATCGGTGCGTGAGGCTTCACAGTTTGAAACAAGCTTTGCGAAGATTCAGGGTCTTGTGGGTGTTACGGCTGATGAGATTGGTGTGTTGGAGGATGCGGCTAGGAGGTTAGGCCCACAGTTTGGCAAGTCTGGCATCGAGGCCGCTGACGCGCTGTTCTTTATCACCTCGGCTGGTTTGCGTGGCGCTGCGGCTACTGAGGTTCTTGAGGCCTCGTTGAAGGGTGCCGCTATCGGTTTGGGTGACACTAAGACCATTGCGGATCTTGCTACTTCGGCGGTGAACGCTTATGGCGAGTCAAACTTGGGCGGCGCTGAGGCTGTGGATGTTCTTGCTGAGGCTGTCAGGCTTGGAAAGCTAGAACCGGCTGAGCTTGCTGGGGCGATGGGGCAGGTTCTCCCGTTAGCTTCTAACTTGGGTGTGAGCTTTGACCAGGTGGGTGCCGCGCTTGCGGGCATGTCCAAAACGGGTACTGATGCCGCTACTGCTTCGACTCAGTTGCGCCAGATCCTTGCCACGCTTGCAAAGCCCACAGAAGGGGCTAATAAGGCGCTTGCCGAAATGGGTTTGTCTGCTGCGGGCCTGCGGGAGCAGATCAAAGAGAAGGGGTTGTTCTCTACCCTTGAAACTTTGACCGATGCGTTTGATGGCAATATAGAGGCAACCACTGAGGTGTTCGGGAATATTCGCGCCCTGTCTGGTGTGCTGGACTTGATGGGTGCGAGCGCTGAGGATAACGCGCTGGTGTTTGAGCAGATGGCGGATAAGACTGGCGTGCTGGATGAGGCGCTGGGGATCACTGCTGATACTGCTGCGTTCAAGTTTGATGTGGCTATGGCTACGGCGCGGGATAGTTTGCTGGAGATTGGTTCGGCAATCCTTGAAAATGTTTCCCCCCACCTAGATAGTTTCATCGAGTGGATGGAACAAAACGGCCCCGCTATTGAAACGGGCTTCATCAAGATATTTGATGCTGTCAATAAGTTCATCACTAGTGAAATCCTCGCTGACATTATTCAGGCTTTTGCGGATATGTGGCCTGAGATTGAGGAAACGATTGAGAGCTTGGGGAACCTTGTTCTTGCTTTGAGTCCACTGCTTGAGGGCACCCTGGATAACATTTTGCCCATGATCGGTGACATGGCAAGCATCATGTCCGACATTACTTTCTTTGTGGATGAAACTGTTGGTTCTCTGGGCGCTTGGGAATCGGACTCTGGTGGGTTTATCAAGATGTTGGAGCTACAGTTGAACCCGATGCTGAGGCTGAAGGAAGTTCTTAGCCAACTTGCTGGCCTGTTTGATAGGGCCAGGGATGCGTTTGAACGGTTCAAGGCTGCTGGCGGGTTGAATAGTGTAGACCTTTCTGCGATAAATACGAGCACGCTTGGTGGGCGTAGGGCTTCTGGTGGGCCTGTCGCTGGCGGGTCTAGTTACCTGGTGGGTGAGATGGGGCCGGAGATTTTCACGCCTGCTGCGGGCGGTGGGCACATCACCGCGAACAAGTCCCTGGGCGGTTCTAATATCACTATCAATGTGAACGCTGGGATGGGTGCTAACGGTAAGGCGCTAGGCGAGCAGATTATTCGTGAAATAAAGCGCTACGAGAGAACTTCTGGCCCTGTGTTTGCGAGTGCCTAATGGCGGTCACTGTTGAACTGGGGTTGTCTAAGGCTTTCACCCTTGATGACCCTGTGGCTGGCGTTATAGGTTCCACCGAGTTTGTTTTAGGCGGCGTGGATTTCGTAGACGTAACTTCTAAGGTGCGCGGGCTGAGCATAGGCAGGGGCAAGAACCGCGACCTTGACAGGTTTAGCGCGGGCGCTCTAAGTGTTAGTTTCAATAACACGAACCGCGACTTTGACCCTCTCTATACTTCTTCACCTTATGCGGGCAACATTGTGCCCAGGCGTGAGGTGCGGGTGAAGGCTGATGGGGTTACACAGTATGTGGGCACTGTCACTGACTGGAACCTTGCTTATGATGAAAGCGGGCAGTCCATTGCACAACTTGAGGCCGCTGATGGTTTAACTTTCTTAGCGCAACAGGTTCTCACTGCGGGCACTGCCACTGAACAGAAGTCTGGGGCGCGGGTGAGCGCTGTTCTCGACATGGCTTCAGTGGATTGGCCTAGTGATGAGCGAGACATTGCCACAGGTGCTTCCACGCTAGGCACTGACACGTTTGCCGGTAACGCTTTGACCTACTTGCAGAAGGTGGAACTGTCTGAGGGCGGTTTGTTCTTCATTGATAAGCAGGGGCGGGTGGCTTTCAAAGACCGGCTCAGCACACCCACAACGGGCAGTGTCACTGTGTTTGCGGATGATGGTTCTGGGATTCCGTTTGCTCCTGCTCAGGTTGAGTATGGGATTGAGCAGTTGTATAACCAGGTGACGGTGACTAACGGCACTGACAGCTCCACAGCTAACAATGCGCTATCTCAGACCCGTTACGGGATCCTTGAGAATAATGTGGACACTTTGCTTTCTGATGCCACACAGGTAAGCGGTTACGCGGATTTCCTTGTGGGGCGTTACGGTGAGCCTGAATATCGGTTCGCTCGGCTCGCAGTGGATATGAGCAACCTCACTGAGTTGCAGAAAACTTCCATGCTTGCCCTGGACATGGGTTCGGTAATCCAAATCAAGTTTACGCCGAACGGTGTGGGATCTGCCATTGAGCGTTATGGGCTTGTGATTTCACTGGGGCATGAAGTGACCGCTGATGACCACGTTGTGACTGTGGGGGTAGGCTCATTACAGACTTCACTATTTGTCTTAGATGATGCGGTGTTTGGTAAACTTAGCGGAGCAGGCGTTTTAGCCTTTTAGTATTTAGGAGATATTTTGCCGAGAGAAGTGTTTGTTGCCGGTCAAGTTTTGACCGCTGCCGAACTGAACGTTGTGTCAGATCAGTCTGTGATGGTGTTTGCAGATTCTTCCGCACGCACCGCCGCAATCTCCTCCCCCTCCGAGGGGATGGTGACTTACCTTGAGGACACTAACGGTGTCGAGGTGTATAACGGTTCAGCTTTCACGAGTGTAGGGCAGAGCACTATTTTGCAGGTTCTTTCTGCGACCAAGACAGACACGTTCAGCACTACTAGCACAACTTTCGCGGATGTGACAGACCTGACCCTCACCCTTACACCCGCAGCCACTTCGAGTAAGGTGCTTGTGTCTTTCAGCATTAACCTGGGCCTCCCGAACACGGCAGGGGTTCAAGTACGCCTCATGCGTGACTCCACTCCTATTGCTGTTGGAGATGCTGGATTGGCTAGTCAGAAACAATCCACCACACACACTTATCCTGGCGTAAATACAGACACACGAAATAGGTCTATGCAGTTTCTTGACTCACCTAACACGACTTCTGCGACGGTGTATAAGCTCCAAATTATTACTAACACCAGCACAGTTTATGTGAACCGTAGTAGTTCGGACAACAATACGGCTTATGGCGGGCGCACAGCTTCAACGATTACGGCTATGGAGGTCGCGGGCTAATGGACATTTCACACATACTAACTAGGCGTTATCCTGAGTCCGAGTGGACTCTTAACGGTGACAACTATTCGGGGCTAACGTGGCTATCTGATGGTGATGCGCCTACGGAATCAGAGTTGAAGAAGCTTTGGCCTACGGTGCAGAAAGAAATCGCTAACGATGAGCAAGCAGTTGTGGATGCTAAGGCTTCCGCTATCGCAAAGCTTGAAGCGCTCGGTTTGACTGTGGATGAGGTGCAGGTTGCGTTTGGGCTTTCTGTCTGATGAAACTGTCTAACCCCTGGCCTGCTGGCGAAACGATTAGATCCCCCTGGGGTTATCGCAAGCACCCGATCACGGGGAGGCGGAAGAAACATCGTGGCGTGGACGTTGGCTATAACGGCCCTATCAGTGCGCCTGCTGATGGCAAGGTGGTTCATAAGGGCGTGAGCTTGAACAAGCGCACTGGTGGCGGGTACACCCTCATTCTGGAGCACCAGAACCCTCGTGTGTGGACTGTCTACTATCACCTACGGGAACCCTCACCTTTGCTCAAAGGCACGAAGGTCAAACGTGGCGAGGTGATCGCTCATACTGGCACGACTGGGGCAAGCACAGGGATTCATTTACATTTTGAAACTAGGCGCTCACAGCGTTGGGGCACTGATTTTGATCCTGAAAGTATCCTCGGTCACGCTAACGCTGAACCTGTCAAGGCCACACCTAAACCTAAGCTCACTGAGGATGGTGTTATCGGTAGGCAAACTTGGGCTGCTGTTCAACGCATGTTGCAGTTTGATGAGTTTTACAGGGGCAGTATCAATGGGGTGGCTGGCAAGTCCACTGTGATTGGTTTGCAGAAGTTCTTGAACAGGGGTGGATGGTGACTGAGAACACTGACACTGTGGCGGTAAAGGTTTCAATGAAAGATATTTACCTTGAGGTTCAACGGCAGGGCCGGTTGCTTGAGAAGATTGCTAACAGCCTCCCTGACTCGGAGAGCAAGATTGATGACCATGAGGCGCGGATCCGTAAGCTTGAGATGCGTATGGGTTGGGCTGTTGGCGGGTTCGGTTTGGTCGCGGCAGTAATGCCCTGGATTGTAGGAGCGCTTGGATGAAACCTTCATGGAAGATTAGGCGGCGCTACATTTTCGTTGCGTTTGTGCTGGGTTCGCTAATGCTGATTAGTGGCTCAGTGGCTGTGCTGTTGAACAATGACAGTGCGACCTCAGACCTCATCACCGGTGGGGTTGCTTTGATTACACTCATTCTCACCACCTATGTGTTCGGGGCTGTGTGGGAGGACAAGAAGAAGGAGAACCCTGATGGATAAGTTGAAAAGTTATTTGCAGTATTCGGTGGAGCGTGCCATCAAGACTGTGGCGCAGACCGCTATTGCTGTGATCACGGGTTCACAGGTTTTGAATGTTATTGATGTGGACTGGGCGCAGGTTGCGGGGATTGCTGCGCTTGCCGGTGTGATGTCTTTGCTGACCTCGGTGCTTGTGTATGACAAGGCTGGCGAGTGATGGGCGAGTTTGATTTGATTGAGCAGGTGGATGGGTATGCTTGCCCGATTGACCCCGCTGAAGCGCTGCTCTGTGATTCCTGCCAGTAGTTAGCTGTTCACCCAGGCGTACACTGTGCGCCTTGTAACGCCCGCTTTTTTAGCGAGCGACATAATGTTCTTGTTGTCCTGGTAATCGGCTTCTACGCGCCTTCTAAGCTCTGTGGTGACCGTTTCTAGGCGGTCTGTTTGCCATGCCCGTAAGTCTGCGAGCTGTTCGGTACTCAGGTCGCTTATGTCGTAAGTGTCTGTCCTCATCATGCTTACACTATACACACCCTGGCTGGGTGTTTTGCTTTTCTGTGGTTATGCTATACACTTTCAGCAACGCCTAACGAAAGGGAAAAGAACATGGGCTTATACAAGAACATTGATGCGGCAATGCAGGAGGCAATTCAAGATCCTGCACTCCAAGACACTGTGGACTGGTACGCAAAGCACGTTCACCAGTTGCCTGCCGAGCTGATGAGGGCAATTCTCACTGATGAGGATTTCTTCCAGAAGGCTCTGACAGTGTGGGACAACGAACGCTTCGGGCCAAAGCCTGCAAGCTCGCATGTGGCTTTGCAGGAACCCGCTGTGCGTAGGCGTGACCTACGGAAGCAGGAGAAGGCGAACCGGCTGATAACGGTTTTGCTATACATCGCTATCGTGCTGATCGCGGGCGCGATTGTTGTGGCGGTGTGGCTGTGATGGGCTGGGTGCTGATGGTGGTGGGGGCAGGGTTCCTGTTCGCGCCAGGGATGATTGACCCGCTGGCACCTATCAATGGTGCCTCGCTCATTGGCCTGGGCTTGGTTGCCTGGGCTTCTATGAAACTACTGAAGGGGAGTAACTGATGGCTAGAGCAAGAAGAACAGATCCGGTGACAAGCCAGGAGGCTGCTGACTCTGTGAGCGATGTGACTCAGACACAGGCGTTTATTCTGCGCGTGTTGGAGAAGCGCCCTCGCACTGATGGTGAGCTGATTGAGGCTTACCGCAACTACAAGAAAGCACCTCGGGCCAGTGAGTCAGGGATTAGGTCTAGGCGTGCTGAGCTTGTGGGGAAGGGCTTGGTGGCTGATACTGATGCGCGGCAGGTTCTCCCCTCGGGGCGCAGGTCTATCGTGTGGGGTGTCTCGCATGGATGAGATTGGTGAGGCTGTGCAGGTGGAGAGGGCTAGGGTTCTTGACATTCTGATTGAGGGTCTACCCGCGGGCATGTATTCAAACGGGTGGGTTCATTCGATAATTCAAAAGATAGAGACTGAACAGATAGGGGAAACGAGATGATGAGTTTGAGCGCTGATGGGCTTGATGTGAATGTGCGCCTCGATCATGACGTGTGGGCGATGGAGGAGCCTGGCACATTGTCATTGACTAGAACACAGGCGCAGCACTTGCGCTTGCACCTCAATTCGTGGGCTTTGTTTACACAGTTTGAGGACATTGATGAAGATGGCTAACGTTCTGATGGCAGTGTGCCAGCCCATATCCCGTAAGGCTCCTGAGCCTCGACAGCGTACTCAAAACATTGTTCTTTGATAGGGCACTTGTTGCAGAGGTCGCGGGCGATGCGGGTGGTCTGTTCCCGTTCTTCTTTGTTGGGGTAATCCTCGGGAAAGAACACAGCGGGGTTGTCCATACAGGGCACAGAACCAACCTTGTTGATGGAGTGTTGCAGGCGCTGGTGCGCGGTTTGTCTGCGGTTGGTCATAGGGTAAGGATAACGGAAAGAAGGTGGATGTGATGAGTGTTGAAGAACTATCTAAGGTGATTCTGGGATCGTGGGGCGCTGACCTTGCCGGTTCGGCTGAGGCCAGAGATGAAGCCTATGCGGCGCTAGAAGATGCGCTTGCTCAGGTGGATGAGCTGACAAAACAGAAGGGGTATGAGGTTGCCTTCCAGAAGTGGATGAGGATGGTCGCGTGATAACCGCTGACAGGTTTGTGGCTCACAAAGGATATTTCCCGCAGGGGTGGTTGCTTGCCCGCAGGGGCGGGGTGACAGCGACACAGGTGGCAAAGGCCGCAACGAAGGCGGGGCTTGAACAGGCGGTCACTGACTACATTGATGACACACAGATCCCTGACAATCCTTACATGGCGTTTGGGAGGGACTTTGAGCCGGTGATTGCTCGGACTGTCCACACGAAGTTCGACATCCTGCCTAATGAGTGGCTCATTAGAAACGACAAGTCACCACACCATTTGGCCACACCCGATGGCCTGTCACCCGATCACACGATGATTGCGGAGATCAAGACCACGGGGAAGGATTGGGCTGATGGTGTTATCCCTATTCAGTACCGCAGGCAGGTGCAGTGGCAGCTTCACGTTACGGGCGCTGAACGATGTTTGTTTGCGTGGATGAAGCGGATCGATGTTGGGGGTGTGTTTGCTCCCGCATGGTTTGAGCCTGAGAGTTTGTGGATGGAACGCGATGAGGGGATGATTGATGTGTTACAAGATACGGCTGAACAACTATGGAGGAGGGTAAATGATGGATACAAAGGATAAGAACATCTGGAAGGTTGCCACTAAGTATGTTGAGGATCTGCATGGCAGTGAGCAGCCTGATGACTTGTGGCGTGATTATTGGGAGATTGAGGGGCGCATTTTGGCTCAGAAGGTGGGTAAGTGATGGCTAGGCCCAGGTTGGGTGAGAGGCGTTTGACTCAGACTTCATTTCGATTGTTGCCTTTGGAGCTTGAAGCAATAAAGGTTGCGGCTGAGCGTGATCTGAAGCCTACAAGTAGTTGGATTCGGTTAGCGGTGCAAGAAAAACTAGAAAGGGATAACAATGGTTAGCTTCAATTTGGCGGATTATGAAACTGTTGAGGAGCGTATCAAGCGCTTCTATAGTGACCATCCAGATGGCAGGATTATCACTGAGAATGAGACCCTGCCTGAGTATCGGACTGAGAAGCTTTGGGTGGTGAAGTCGCTGGTGTTTTTCTCTGGTGAGGATCTCGAACGCGGTTGCCCTAAAGCGACAGGGCTTGCGTATGAGGTGGACAGTGCTAGTGGCCCACAGAAGTCATCAGCCCTCGAAGTGTGCGAGACCAGCAGCATAGGCCGCGCCCTCGCTAATGCAGGCTACTCAGGGAACAAGCGTGCCTCGCGTGAGGAGATGGAGAAGGTGCAACGGTTCGAGAAGGCAGAGAAAGCACGCGAATGGGTTACGGAAGCTAAACTGCTGACCGATAAAGACCGGCTGCGGTTGCTGTGGGGTGAAGCCTCGAAAGCTGGGGCACCACAGGATGTGCTTGACCAGGTGAAGGCGCACGCTGAAGCGCAGGCAGGTGATAAGTAATGCTAATCGCTGAGATTGTGCAGGAGATTGCTGAGCTGACTGTGGAGAACCGCAAGGGGGTGGAGGCGCTGTTCTCTGCTGAGTCTCATTTGGCTGACTGTGAGAAGGCTTTGGATACGGCTGAGGCGAGCGCGTTTCTTGCTGGTGCTGGGTCTGTTGCTGAACGGCAGGCGCGGGCAAAGTTGGAGTGTGCTGAGATTCGGTTTGAGCGTGACCTTGCGAAGGCTCAGGTGAACAGGGTGCGCACTAAGTTGCGGGTGATTGAGTCTGCTTTGATGGCTCAGGCTACGATGTCGAAGCTGATGCAGGCTGAGATGAAACTCTAATGTTGAGGGCTTTCATGGATCACCACCGCTTGACAGGTGCCCTGATTATCTTCTTCTACATGCTCGCGCCGATGTTGGTGAGCTTGAACGGTAGTGAGGTGGTGCGGGGTTCTGGCGGCCCTGCTGGGGAGCCTGTGCCTTATGTGCAGATTGACGGGCTGGAAATTCGCGGGGTGTCTGTGTTCAGTATGGATACGGGTGAGGGGTTGGTTGTTACTAGCCGGTTCGAGCAGGCTGTTCAGCGCCCTAACTTGCTGAACTATGCGCACGCAATGTTGCCTGTCCATGACCCTGAAATCAGTAGCGATTTTGGTTGGAGGGTTCCGCCTTGTGGCGCTTGCAGTAGCGATCATCAGGGTGTGGACTTTGTGCCTGGGGAGGGTAAGCCGGTCATGGCTATCTTGAACGGTGTTGTGGCTGAGGCTGGGATCAATCAGGGTTACGGGTACTGGGTGAAAATAGAACATATTGTGCCGATAACCGAGGGTGAGGTGGAGCGTTGGGTTACTGTTTACGCTCACCTGAAGGCGGGGTCTATCCCTGATGATGTGCGTGTGGGGGCGAACGTGGCTCGCGGTCAAACCCTCGGGGCGGTAGGAAGCACAGGGGTTTCTACAGGGCCACACTTGCACTTTGAGTTGCACATTGATGGGGTTGTGGTGGATCCGCTGCCGATTATCTCGCAGAGCCAGAGTGTGCGGGGTTCTGAAGTGTCCTGGGGTTAGGGGTCATTGTGACAGTACGGCATCAAACAGATTTGTTTGCGCACAGCTTCAAACGGGGGGCGCATACTATTTGCAGGCTGTTTCCGCTTGTACGCGCCGATGCAGGGCTGCCTGGAAGTGACTTAGGTAGACTGTAAACATGGCGATCCCTAAGAAGGTTCTGAAGCAGGTGCAGGAGCGTGACCAGTATTGCTGGCATTGCGGGCGCGAGGATGACCTGGTGCCACACCACAGGATCAATCGGGGCATGGGGGGTTCAAAGCTCCTCGACATCCCTGAGAACTTGATGATGGTGTGCGGGCAGTACAACGGGGACATGGAGGGGAACGCTACTGTGGGCGGTAAGGCTCGGGGGTGGGGGCACAAACTGTCTGTGTGGGAGTCACCTGAACATCCTGTGTTTGATTGTGTGGCGTTTAGGTGGTGGGTGTTGCTGCCGAACGGGTGGAAGATAACGGTGCGGGATGGTCAGGAGTTTTGATCACGCTATCGGGTGTAGGGTGTTTGTATAACTGAAAATTGAGATGGCCCCCCGCGAGGTGGAGCAGGAGGCCATCATGAAAACCGATGATAAGAGCATCGGCTAGTCACAAGTCTAGCCGGTAGAAGGGCTAGACAATGGACACACAACCAGGCATTTACAGGCCAGAGTTCCCGATGGATGGGAACTTCACAATGGTGCCTAACTCGCTAATCCGTAATGACGAGCTGCCACCTATGGCAAAGATGTTGCTGATCTATCTGCTCAGTCACAAGATTGGGTATCAGATACTTGATGAACAAATCATGCGCGAGAGCGGGCTCGGTAGGGCCGCGTTGCGTACCGCTCGGAAGCAACTTGAGGGGCTCGGTTTCATTGACCTTGTGCGGGTTCGCCATGCCGATATGAGCTTGGGTGGCTACCGTTATGAGTTGCAGGATGCCAGAGGTTGGTTCTCCACTGTGGCTCAGTCCACTGTGGCTCAGTCCACTGTGGCAAACCCACCTGACAATAGAAAACTAATTCCTAATAAAACTAAAGTTAAGAAGAACAAGCTAGAGAACACTAGCGAGAGCCCCTTCAATCAATTTTGGGCTGTATACCCTAAGACCGCTGATAAGCCTGCGGCGGTTAGAGCTTTTGAGAAGGCTATTAGGCGTGTGAGCTTGGAGACTCTGCTGGATGGTGCAAAGAGGTATCGGGATGATCCAAATAGGGATGACGGGTATACCAAGAATCCTGCGACTTGGTTGAATGCTGATGCTTGGGATAACCCTCCTGAGCCTGTGCGGGGTCGTAAGCTCACTAACGCTGAGAACGCTGCCCTACTTGCTCAGAGATATCGGGGCCAGGATGAGGTGAAAGCTATTGAGTCTCCTGATGTGGACTTTGGTGGCATGTTGAAGGGGGTGCGGTGATGGATCGTGGTGAGGTTGCGACTTTGTTGGCAATGGTTTCTTCGCTTGATCGTCAGCCTGTGGATGAGGGGATGGTGGAGATGTGGTTGCGGGTTCTGGGGGAGTTTTCTTTTGAGCAGTGTGAGGCCGCATTGATTCCTGCTTATAAGGAGTCGAGGGCTGGCTTTGTGACTGCTAAGGCTGTGTGGGAGGTTGTGCGGCGTGATGGTGTTGCGGTGATGCCTCGGGCGTGGGTGGAGGAGTTGCATGGGATGGGTGAGCATTGGGAGTGCCGGCCTGGGGAGTTTGGTTGCAGGTAGTTGCAAATTCTGTGTATATGGTATACAGTATGAGTATCAGCCAAACGAAAGGGAAACCAATGAACACCACACAGGAAATCAGCAACCTGGCACAGGTCAGCATTGACCAAGCAACAGAAATCCACGATGTCCTTCTCAGCGAAGCACTCCTCGACTTCTCGCAAGCCACCACACGCGAGTTCAAGAACGCAATCAAGCTCGCCACCTTGTTCATCAATAACGGTAGAAGCTGGGAATGAAAATCGGTTCACTGTTCTCTGGCTATGGCGGTCTTGATATCGCTGTGGCTAAACAGTTCGATGCTGAGGTTGTCTGGCATTGTGAGTGGGAGGATGCGCCTTCTAAGATCCTTGAGGCGAACTTCCCTGGGGTGCCTAACTATCGTGACGTGAGCAAGGTGGATTGGGCTTCTGTGGAGCCGGTGGATATTCTCACGGGCGGGTTCCCTTGCCAGGATGTGTCCCAGGCGGGGCGTAGGGCTGGGCTTGCCTCGGGTACACGATCAGGTTTATGGAGTGAGTTCGCTAAAGCGATTGATGTGCTGCAACCTAAATGGGTTGTGATTGAGAATGTGAGGGGATTACTAAATGCTAAAGCTAATAGCGATGTGGAACACTGTCCGTGGTGTATGGGAGAAACCGGAAACGGACAACCTCATATGCGGGCACTTGGAGCTGTTCTCGGGGACTTGGATGACCTCGGGTACGATGCGGAATGGCGTGGTGTTCGAGCTTCCGAAGCAGGGGCACCCCACCAGCGTTTCAGGGTTTTCATCCTCGCCTGGAGGGGGGGGAGTGAGCGTGCCAACGCCTACAGCAAGTGATTCAATGTTTGAGGGTTTGCAGCGGGCTTGCACTACGGAGTCACCTAATCGTGGCGTGAGTTTGCCTTTGTGGGCTAATCGCATTGAGTTGTTGCGTACTCCTAAAGCTAGTGATGGTCAGGGTGGAGCTTTGGGTGAGGCTGAGGCGTTGAAGCGGGGAAACTCGGTTGGGATTAGGGATCAGGTGATGGATTTGGTTGCCGGTCAGGGCCATAAAGTAAGTCGTGCAGACTCGCCTTCACCAGCAACTAAGGATTCTGTCACGGGTTCTTCGGAGTGGGGAAGGTTTGGGCCTGCTGTGAAACATTGGGAGGAAGTGACGGGGATGGAAGCCCCTGCACCTACTAAGCCTGATGGTAAGGATGGGGCGCACAGGTTGTCTAGCAAGTTCACTGAGTGGATGATGGGGTTGCCTGAGGGTTGGGTTACTGACCTGGGGTTGTCGCGTAAGGATGAGCTGAAGGCTTGCGGCAATGGTGTCGTTCCTCAGCAGGCTGAGTTAGCGTTACGGTTACTAATGGAGGGGAAGAAGTGATGGAGCCGGTTGTTGTTGTGGGTGGGGCGCGTGTGTTTTTGGGTGACTGTAGGGATGTGCTGAAAACCTTGCCTGATAACAGTGTGGATAGTGTTGTGACGGATCCGCCTTATGAGTTGGGGTTCATGGGGAAGTCGTGGGATTCTTCGGGGATTGCTTATGATGTGACGGTGTGGGCGGAGTGTTTGCGGGTGTTGAAGCCTGGGGGTCATGTGTTGGCGTTTGGTGGGTCGCGTACTTGGCATCGTTTGGCGGTGGCTGTGGAGGATGCTGGGTTTGAAATCCGTGACAACATTGCGCGATTCTATGGTGACCCTCACTATTGCGGGTGCGAGTTCCCTGAGCCTCAGATGGTAAACTGGTCTTATGGAACAGGTGAACCGCAGGCCGAACACGGAGTGCGATCTGTGCGCGACACCGATATATCGCCGACCCTCGACGTTGAAACTGAACGCGGGAAAGTATTGCAGCCGGTCGTGTCGGAACAAGGTTTATCCAGCACCAAGCGGGCCGAATCCTCGCAAGGGTATGAAAATGGAAAAGAATCCAGCCTGGAAGGGCGGGGTGACGTACAAGCGACCGAAGGGGAACTATACGGGGGTCAAGTACGTTCGAGCGCCGGAATGGGCGAAACCGATGGCGCGGAAGGACGGCTACATCATGGAGCATCGTTTGGTGATGGCTCAGATGTGCGGGTTTCTTTTGACTCGGACGGAGGTGGTGAATCACAAGGATCACAATCCGGCGAACAATCACCCGTCGAATCTGGAGTTGTATCCGACGAACGGGGATCACAAGCGGGGAGAAGTTGGCCGATTTGTGCCAGGTGTGGCAAACCGGTTCAGCCGACGAGCAGCGCCAACCTTGCCTGGGTGATGGGCAGCGGTTTCCCTAAGTCGTTGGATGTGTCAAAAGCGATAGATAAGGGACAGGGTGTGAATCGTGACCGTCAGTTGCAGTTCACGGCATGGATGCGCTCGACGGGAATCACAGCGGAGCAAATAAACGAAGCAACGGGGACGGCAATGGCTTCGCACTATCTGACCGAAAAGAGCCAGCCTGCAATTGCCACGGCTGACCTATTCGATAAATTGCGACCCTACTTGCCTGAAGTGCCTGAAGCGATTGAACGCCTTGTGGCGGAGCGTACTGGGATTGAATGGACTGCGTATAAGCAGCGTGAAGTGCTTGATTCTAAATGGAGAACTCCAAGCAATAAACCAGAGTTCGCAACCCAATGGGGTTTCGGCGCTAAGTCTGATGGAAACTACGACATCACAGCACCTTCAACCCTTGAAGCTAAAGCGTGGCAGGGGTGGGGTACTGCGTTGAAGCCTGCGTTTGAGCCTGTTGTGGTGGGGCGGAAACCGTTTGGTAAAGGTGTGACGGTTGCGGAGAATGTGCTTGCTTGGGGTGTGGGTGGGTTGAACATTGACGGCAGCAGAATCGGCACGAGCAAAAGAGTCCCATCCTCTCCAGCTAAAGCGAATGACAGCATTGGCACTTTCAAGATGAAGGATAGGCATGATCAAAGTAGCGGCTTCGATCCCAACACGGGTCGTTGGCCTGCGAATGTGATTCTTGATGAGGTGTCGGCTGGGTTGCTGGATGAACAATCAGGGGTCAGCACAAGCGGCAGTAGTGGCGTTGTTAGAAAAGCTACAAGCTACAATGCAAACACTTACGGTAAGGGCATTGGGAAAGTTTCTGGTCAGATTCGAGGTGATTTTGGTGATTCTGGTGGGGCTTCACGGTTTTTTTATGTGGCTAAGGCTTCTAAGCGTGACCGCAATGAGGGGTTAGAGGAGCTGGAGGCTACTAGCGCGGGTGACATGGTGGAGCGTGAGGAAGGATCGGCGGGTATGAATAGCCCGCGTGCTGGTGCCGGTAAAACCTCAGGGGCTAAGAACTTTCATCCCACGGTCAAACCAACAGCCCTTATGCGTTACCTGATCAAACTTGTTACACCACCAGGGGGAACAGTGTTGGATCCGTTCACGGGTTCAGGGTCTACGGGTAAAGCGGCACTACTTGACGGGTTCGACTTTGTGGGTGCAGAATTGACGGAAGAATATCTGCCGATTATTGAGGGCAGGTTGCGTTGGGCTATGGAGCAGGAGGGGGAAACTGATGAGCGCTTATTCTGAGAACTTTTGGGCTGAGGAAATGGCTATCAATTTAGAGGAGCTGGAAACGGAAAGGCCAACACACCCTTATCAGGTGAAACTGAGGCGCAAGCAGAACAGGAAGGCTGATAAGTATTGGGCTAACCATAGGTTCCTTGCACAGTATGAGGTGCCTCGCTCGATGATTCCGCCAGTGAAGCAACCGGAACACGTTGAGGTGAAACGCGAACCAGAGATTCAGCAGGCTCCTGTCAAATCGCGTAAAGTTAGGGGCTATGAGTTCACTGATCGGCAACTCGAAATCGCTGCGGGTGTTTTAGATGCCCAGGATTCAGTGCGAGCGTTGCGGGTTTGAATGGGATCTAAACAGCACGCGACAGAAAACGGTTTTGTGTGTTTCTTGTAGGGCACGAAAGGTGCAGACGGTTCACACGAAGAAGGGCAAGTGTTTGCCCTGGCATGGTGGGTTCGCTAAGGATGATGTGACACCGCTGGATGATGATGGGCGGCTGGTGTTGCCTGGTGTCAGAGGTTGTGGGCATAATGATTGCGTGAACCCGTCACACATTATCAAATGGGAAGGGAATGAGAATGGTTAAGAATGAGGCTTTGATTGAGGTCACTGGGTGGCTGAATGATGTGAAGCAGTTTGATTGGGGTGTCGCGTTGAAGGTGGGCGTGGATGTTCGCAAGAAGAATCACCAGGATGAGTGGGAGACGGTGGATAAGACTATTTATGATGTGACTACTGATGAGGTGCCTGATGTGGAGGGCGCTAAGCAGGTCACTGTGACGGGCCGGATCACGGGCACTAATACTTTCACTAAGCGTGATGGGTCTATTGGTGCAGCGGTGAAGGTGCGTGCTACGAGGATTGTTTCGGTGGGTGACAAGGTGCAGGAGGCGGCGATCATGGAGCAGTGGCCTACGGCGAAGATTGGTCAGGGTAAGCCTGTGGATGAGAACACCCCGTTCTAATGTTTGGGTTTCTGATTCTGGGCGGTATGGCTACTCTTTACTTTCTGCTTGCTCGGGAGGCTGAGGGGTTGCTTGCCGGTTTCGGGTTTGTGGTGTCTGCGGTGTTGTATTTGTTGGCGTTTCTGAATGTTGTGAGGCCTAAAAAATAGTTTGAGAAAGTTTGTGTTTTGGCCTGCATACTTAGTGCGTAGGGTATACACTCATCACATGAACAAAGAAAGGGAAGTCAAAATGACTATCACAGAAATCCAGCACAAAGACATCACCCGCACCTACAACATCACGGGGGTCAAGCGGGAAACCGTTGAGAGCTTCTGGCAATACCTGGTGGATCACAAGGTCATCAAGTCGTTTCAGATTGCCTAGCCTCTAGAGCAGTCAAGGCAGACCCCCTCAGCCGAGGGGGTTTTCCTTTGCCCAATACTAATGAGAACCGTTATCATTTTGATAGCATAGAGATGTGACCAGTTCCCTGCACATCAGCGTGCTAGGTAGACCCTCCCCACAGGGAAGCAAACGGCATGTGGGTGGTGGGCGCATGGTCGAGGCTTCCAAGTACCTCCCAGCGTGGAGGAAAGCAGTCTGTGTGGCAGCGCTCCAAGCTGTTCAGGATGAGGTGTGGGAGAAACCCGCAGGCCCGATGGAACTTGCTGTGACCTTCTACCTGGAACGCCCCTCAAGTATCAAGCAGGCGAAACGACCCATGCCGATCAAACCGCCAGACCTGGACAAGCTAGTGCGTGGGATCTGCGATGCACTTTCCGATGCAGGGGTTTGGGAGGATGATGCACAGGTGGTGAAGCTGACCGCGTTCAAAGAGTATGCAGACACGCGGGCACCAGGTTGCGCTATACAAGTCACCCTAATGTGAGCGGTTAGGGCTAGGCTTTGACTATCACTCAATGAAAGGTGGATGGTTGAGATGTTAGAAGGCTTGGAACCTCCCGCGAAAAGTTATTTCTGCAAGGTGGGCACTCTCCTGGTGAGCTTGGATGAGGCAGATGCACAGATCCTGTCAAACGCGCTCGCTGATGAAAGCACTTGGCCTGCTTGGACTCTTTCACAGGCGTTGAAGGCTAAGGGTGCGCCGCTAGGTGATGGCCCGATTAGGAACCATCGGCGTGGCTCCTGCCGCTGTAAGGCTGCTAATGCTTGACGATCTGCAACCAGCTAAGAAGGTTGAGGCACCTAAAGACTTCAGGGCGGGCCTGGACTTTGACGGAAATGAGGGAACCGCTACGACTGAGGGGCTTGCTGAGCCACCTAACTTTGATGAGTTCCTTGAGGATCGCGGATATTCCGCTGATGAGTATGAGATTATTGGCACCCCTCGAACGTCACAGTGGCAACGCTGGGATGGGTTGTGGCTGACCGCGTACCGTTTCCACTTCCGCAAGAAGCTCACAGAGTTTCACCTGCCTACGCTTTACGCTGAGGCTAAGCGCAGCAAACCTAAGACACCTAAGCCGGTGAAATCCGGCAAGACTTTCGTGATATGTCCCGCTGACTTCCAGATTGGCAAGGGCGGTAGCAGGGGAGGGCATGAGGAGTCCATCCAACGCATACACGCCTCCTATGACCGCATTGAGCAGAAACTCAAAGCAGGCAACTATGAGCACATTGTCATCCTTGACATGGGGGATGTGATCGAGGGTGTGAGCAATAAGGCTGACATGGAGCAACTTCAGTCCAACACGCTCAGCCCGATGCAACAGGTAGACCTTGCAAGTGCGCTGCTGTGGGATCTGATGAAACTCGCATCAAAATATGCACCGATAACTTACGGCTCAGTAGCCTCCAACCATTGCCAGTTCAGGGTGAACAAAGCACAGGTGGGCAAACCAGGCCAGGATGATTGGGGTGTCGTAATCCTGCAACAGCTCCGCCGCCTCGCCACAGAGGTAGGGTTGCCCGTCACACGCTGGTTAGTCCCACAACCGCACGATGAGGGTTTCGCTTTCGATGTTTTCGATAACGGTGAACACATCCTCGGTGCGATACATGGGCACCAGGTTGCACGACCTGATGCTTTCGCAGGGTTCTGGGCTAAGGCAGTGTTCAACTCCTCCTACCTTGCAGCAGTGACCACGATGGTTAGCGGTCACTTCCACCATCACAGGTGCGAACAAATCTCTGGCACTGAGAACCGCGAACGGTGGTGGGTGCAAGCCTCCACCTCAGATAGTGGCTCAGACTGGTACACACGCAGGCAGGGCGCAGGCGGGGACTCCACCACAGCGATCACCTGCTTTGAACTCGAGAAGGGCAAACCGTTCAGGGGTACAGTAGAACTGCTATGACAAATGATCCTGATGACTTCATGGAGTTCGCGTTCGATGAACTGCTGAAGGATTACCCACTCGGAGACCTCCCGCCAGTCGAGGTGAAAACAGACAAGTTCAGGGGTGTAGCAACCAACTTCTTTGCCATGCCGATTCAGTTGCTCATGGACTTGAAGGCAGCCCAGCTAGACGATGACGGCAGCGACATCCTCATCCTCTTTGATGCTTGCGAGTTAGCCTTCAGCGAGGAGGACTTTGAAAGGCTCTCAGACCTAAACATCAGGGACTTCGTGCGGGTAGTTCACGCATGGGTTAGCTGGAATCAAAAGCCCAATGGTGTTCAATAAACCCTGCCTCAGATGTGGGGTGCTATCCAAAGACTCTATGTGCCGGAACTGTCATCGAGGGCAGGAACGCATCAGGGATAGGAAACGCGATGCTGACCCTGCACGCAAACTCAAGAAGGCCACCCTATATGGTGCGACTTATCGCAAAGAACGGGAGCTTCTAAAAACCAGGGGGGGGATCTGCTACCTGTGTGGGGAGGTAGTACCACCAGGCACAGGGCAAGCCGATCACCTTCTTCCATCAGATCCGCAATCACCTCTCGCCATCACACATTCGTTCTGCAATCAATCCAGGGGGAACAAAACTTTAGGGGGGTAGGGGAGAGGGGGTAGGGGGGGCAGGGCAGCCCACACACGAACACCCACAAACCACACACCCCGCCACCATCACCAGCACCAACAAAACATTCATCGAACACTTGTTCGTATCACATCCCAGCAAACACGCTACCTCCCCTGGCATCTAATAGGGGCGGGGTAAAACATCAATACTGATAGAGCCAGCACCCCGTAGCCCACCACTTTGCACAGAGGCACGCTTTGGAGGTTTTCAGGGTGCCAGCCCGTTTTGACAGAGTAGACTTGAGGAATGATGTGTTGCGGTTGCGGGGACTTGTGGAAGGATCTCTGCATCGCTGATGACTTGGGTGAATATTGCAGCGCGGATTGTCAGGCTTTGCGCGCTAAGCGTTCTGGAACTAATGTGCCTAAATCAATCCGGTGCGGTTTCTGTGGTGATGGCTTTGTTACGAGGAAATGGAAATCGGTAAAGTATTGTTCCCCTGATTGCAAGGTGGGTGCTAACAGGGTTGCTTCTCGGGAGCGCGCTCGGGCTAAGCGGGAGGCGGCTGGGCCTACAAAGATTTGGCAGTGCGGTTTCTGTGGTGGCGATATGGTGTTCCCAATTTCTTACACGGGTTTCAATAAATACCATGACGATTGCAAAGTGAAGGCTAGGAGGGCGCGCAACAGGATCAAGACTGTTCGCAGGCAGGGCGCTAAAACCTCTGAGCTAATCACCCATGAGGAAATTGCTAAGCGCGATCACTCTATTTGTCATATTTGCGCTGAGCCTGTAGATATGTCACTGCCTCGCACTTCACGCTTTGGGGCTACCCTTGACCATGTGGTGCCTATTGCTAAGGGTGGCGCAGATACTTTAAATAACTTGAAGCTGGCCCATTGGATTTGCAATGTTCGGAAGTCTGACAAATTGGAGATGATTGATGCCTAATCCTGGCAAGTCTGAGGCTTCTAAACAGTTGGTGGGTTCTCGCCACGCTGGGAAGAACAGTGTTTTGGATGTAATTGAGATTGCTCGCGTTCCTGAGCCTTTGCGGAGGCTTGAGAATGATGGCCTTGATTTGTGGCAGCGTACTTGGTCTACGGGCCAGACTTGGATTTCCCAGGAAACCGATATTGAGCTTTTGCAAATGACTTGTGAAATGACTGATGAGCGGGAAGCTTTGCGCGATTATGTTTTGACTAACATGGATGCTTGGCACGAGCGGAAGGCGTTGAGGGAGTTGGATAAGGCGATTGTGTCTAACCTTTCGCTTTTGGGCTTCACCCCTACAGATCGTATGCGCCTCGGCGTTACTCAGGTGAAGGCGAAATCGAAACTTGAGGAGCTGATGGATCGCAGGGCGAGCAGGTTTGAGGATGGAGCAGAGTAGCTGGCCTCCTCGGTGGCTGACCCCTGTTCCTGCTGAGGCGATTAGGCGCGGTAGGCACTTTGAACCTGTTTCGTTATTCGCTGAGGCGTTTGGGATTATCACTAAGGATTCTGTGGCGGGTAAGACTGGCGCGGCTTTGGAGTTGCGACCCTGGCAGGTGAACTTACTCGAACACTTGTTCGCTGTTGAGGGTGGCGGGTATCGTCACCAGTCGCAGCTTGTGGGGATGCCTCGGAAGAATGGGAAGTCAGCACTGGGGTCTGTCATTGCGCTTTATGGTTTGATTCTTGGGCCTAAAGGAGGGGAGTGTTACAGCGTAGCCGCCGAGAAAGAACAGGCTCGCATCGTCTTTCAAGATGCTAAGCGGATGATCGAGGCGAGCGAGGAACTGTCTGCAATCACGAAGCTTTATCGGGATGCGATTGAGTTGCCCAGGTTGGGTTCTGTTTATCGCGTGGTGTCTGCTGAGGCGTATAGCAAAGAAGGTCTGTCACCAACTATGACGGTGATGGATGAGGTTCACGCTCAGAAGAACCGCGATCTGTACGACACATTTTCTTTGGCTATGGGTGCGCGTGGGAAGCTCGCCACACTTATCGGCATCACAACTGCTGGGGTGAAGGCTGATAGCACAGGGCGCGACTCAATTGCCTATTCGTTGTATCAGTATGGGCAGAAGGTTGCGCGTGGTGAGGTGGATGACCCTAGTTTTTTCATGGCGTGGTGGGAGTCAGCGGAAGAAGCCGATCATAAGAACCCTGAGACTTGGATGGAGGCGAACCCTGGGTTTGGGGATTTGAACGCGGTGAGCGACTTTGAGAGTGCTGTGAGGCGCACCCCTGAGGCTGAGTTTAGAACCAAGCGATGCAATCAGTGGGTGAGTTCGCAAATGTCGTGGCTGCCAACCGGATCCTGGGAGGCGTGCGAGGGTGAGTTTGTGGTGTCACCTGATGATGAGATTGTGTTGGGATTTGACGGCTCGTTCAGTGGGGATGCCTCGGTCATTGTGGGTGCTGTTGTGCCTAAGGATGATGAGCCGGTCAAAGTGTTTCTGGTGAAGTCGTGGGAGAAAGACTTGAACATCCATGATGATGATTGGCGTGTGGACATTGCCGAGGTCGAGCAGACTGTGCTGGATTTCTGTCAGGCTCACCCTAAGGTGCGCGAGGTCGCGTGTGACCCTTTCCGCTGGCAACGTTCGATGCAGGTTTTGGAGGAGAAGGGTGTGCCCATTGTGGAATGGCCTAGCACCTCAGCCCGCAGAATGGTGCCTGCCTGTAGCAAGGTTTTCGATGCTGTGATGGAGTCAAGGCTGATTCATGACGGTAACCCGATACTTGCCAGACACCTCAGCAACGCGGTCACAAAGATTGACAACATGGGGCCACGCATTGTGAAAGACTCTCGAAACAGCCCGCGCAAGATTGATGCTGCTGTTGCGATGGTGCTTGCAGTAGATAGGGCACTCACAGGCGCTAAACTAGAACCAGTGCCTGAATTCTTTGGATAGGTGTGATGGTCAGTTCAACTTTGCAAATAGTAGGCGCAGCGACAGTCGTTGCAGGCGTGATGCTCATTTCTGTCCCTGTGGGGCTTGTGGTGGGTGGCGCTGTTCTAGTTTTACTCGGATTAGCTTTGGGGCGATAAGTGGTATTCAATAAACTGTGGGAAGATCGGGCAATTAGTTTCCAGTCAATTTGGGAGACTGGTGATGACGTTGCTTTGGGCAATCAGTCAGGCACCCACATTGATGAGGCGAACGCGCTCACCATTGCGGCGGTTCACTCTGCTGTTTCTCTAATCGCTGACACCGTTAGCACTTTGCCGGTGGATTGTTTCTTCCGTTCTGATGGCAACCGCAGACCTTTCCGGCCTAAGCCTTCATGGGTGGGCCAGCCTGATGTGAACTTCAACGGGCACGCTGTTTTCTATAACAGTCTCCTGGTGTCGCTCCTCATTGATGGCAACGCTTTTGTGCGGGTGTTCAGTAACCGCGCTGGCGAGGTTGTGAACCTGGTTGTGTTGAACCCAAACACTGTGGAGATTACCCGCAACCCTAAGGGCTTGCTGGTGTTCACTGTGCAGGGCGAGGATAGGCCACTAACCTCGGAGCAGATTCTTTACATTCCTGACTTGTTGCGCCCTGGTACGGTGCGCGGCGTGTCGCGGGTTCACGCTTTGAAAGAGAACCTGGGGTTGTCTAAGGCGTTGGAACTTTACGCGGCTACCTTCTTTGGGCAGGGCACAACTTTGCAGGGTGTCATTGAGTACCCTGGGGCGCTGACTTTGGAGCAGGCTGATTCTTTGCGCGGTTCATTCGATAACGCTCACAAGGGGTGGCGTAAGAGTGGGCGCACAGGGATTCTAAGCGGTGGTGCGAGCTTCAAAGCGACACAGGCAGACCCAGAGAAGTCGCAAGCATTAGAGGCCCGCAGGATGGCTGTGGAGGATATTGCGCGGATCTGGCGGATACCGTCACACATGCTGAACCTGCCTGGCACAAACACTTATTCGAGCGTTGAACAGAACATGCTCGGTTTTGTGACTCACACGTTGCGCCCTTATGTGACAAAGATTGAGGATGCGATGAGTTCTCTTATGTCGCGTTACCCTGGCGGCGCTGAGAGTTTCATCAAGTTCAACATGAACGGTTTGCTGCGGGCTGACATCCAGAGCCGGTTCAGCGCGTATAGCACTGGGTTGCAGTCTGGGTTCCTGGCAATCAATGACGTGCGCCGCCTCGAGGACTTATCACCACAGGAGGGCGATGCTGCAAGCGCGGTGCGGGTTCCTTTGGCTAACGTAAACCTGTCTGAGTCTGGCGTGAAGGCGCAACGCGAGAAGATTCAAATGGTGCGCGATTTGGTGTTTGCTGGGTTCGACCCCGCTGAGGCTATGGAGATGATTGGGTTGCCTGCTGTGGCTCACACTGGTTTGGCTTCAGTGCAGTTGCAGGGCGTGGCACAGGTAGACCCTGAGGATCCTGATTCGGTGTATAAGGATGAGGTGACTTGATGGCGCTGACCAACGCGCAATATACAGTCGCTGAGGGCACCCGCGTGAGGATTGCATCAGCTGACAACATGCCACAAGATGTGATTGTCCATGAGGGTGATCACGCTTCAAGCACTACCTCTTTTCTTGGGGATAGCGCGGTCACTGCGACAACTGGCTTGCACATTCATAATGGCGAAACTCTTTCTATGACTTTGCGCCCTGGTGATGAGCTTTATGCGTTTTCTTCACAAGGCGATCCCGTGATGCACGTTATACAGATTCAGAAGAATGACTGATGACAGAAGCTAGAGAACTACCGGACAACTACCGGCCCGCCACTAGCGAGGATGTGCCTGAGGGTCGCGCTTGCGGTAACTGCATTTTCTTCAATGAGGAGAAGCTGGATGATGAGGGCCGCGCATTTTGTGAGCGCTGGGATGACTATGTTGCCGGTGGACAGTATTGCAACGCTTGGCAGGGGCGCGATGAGGCGCGGGCTGAACCCGATGGGCTTTCTGTAAATGATTTTGTTGAGTGGGATAGTTCTGGGGGGATGGCTCGCGGGCAGATCACCAGCATTGAGCGTGACGGTTCTATCAATGTTCCTGACAGTGATTTCAGTATCAATGGCACTGAGGATGACCCCGCTGCGCTGATTCGTGTGTGGCGTGAGTCTGAGAACGATGATGGGGAGATGGTGTGGAACGCCTCGGATGTTTTGGTGGGTCACAAGTTTTCCACACTGACTCTGATTGATTCTTTGTCTGAGCGTTCTGAGCGGCGCGATGTGGATTTGACACCACCGGCTTACATGCGTGCGGGTGCCCGTAGAGGGCTTGTGTGGCACGCTGAGGGACTTTCTGGCGATGGTCTACTGGATAGGACTGTGCGAGAAGCTAGGGCGTTAGCGGGCGGTTCAGTAACAGCGGATAAATGGGTTAGGTTGCGTGCTTTTCTTGCACGTCACATGGTGGACTTTGATGCACCCGCAGCTTCACCCGATCATGAGCGCTTCCCCTCGCCTGGTGTTGTGGCAATCGCTTTGTGGGGTGGTGGCACTTCCCGCCGATCAGCGCAACGCGCTATGGACTACGCCGAGGGTGTCATTGCTAGAATAGAAGAAGAAAATGAAGGCCGAGCTAAGGGGCAAGCATTGAGTAAGATGGAAACCCGCGTTACCGTTACCGATTTTGAGGTGCGCGAAGAAGCTGACGGGATGCACCTGACTGGGTATGCGGCCCGTTTCAATGAGGCTTCGGAGCCTCTCCCGTTCAGGGAATACATTGCGCCTGGTGCTTTCAAGGCTTCTCTGCAAACCCGTAACGATGTGAAACTTTTATGGAACCACGACAGCTCCACTGTGTTGGGATCTACTCGCGCTGGAACTTTGAGGCTGAGCGAGGATGCAAAGGGTTTGCAAGTGTCTGCCACGTTGCCTGACACTCAGGCAGGGCGCGATGCAAAGGTGCTCATCAATCGTGGCGATGTGACCGGCTTCAGCTTTGGTTTCACTGTGCCCTCGGGTGGTGACTCCTGGAATGAGGATGGCAGTGAGCGCACGTTGAACGCTGTTCGCCTGATGGAGGTTTCCACTGGTGTCGCGTTCCCCGCATATCCCACAACGAACGGCACCGCTTTGGTGCGCGGCTGGGATAAGATTGCAGAACGGGCCAATGTGGATGCTGATGCTTTGGCTGATGCGCTGTTGAAGATTGAGAGTGGCGAGGACATCAGCAGTGATGACCGGCAACTCATTACGACTGTGCTGGATAAGCTGTCACCTGTGGAGCAGGTTGAGGAGTCTAAGGGCGATCTGGACATGCTTGCTTTGAAGAAGAAGAAGCTCGAACTTTTGATGGGAATGTGATGGCTACTAGGGGTGACATCAAGAAGGCTATTTTGCGGGTTGCTGGCGATCCGGTTTCTGGGGCGATTGCTGCGCTTGCTGATGAGATGGCTGATGCTGTGGTTGCGTTGGATGATTCTTCTGCTGAGACACCGAAGAAGGTGAAGCCCGCTAGGGGCACTGTTCAGCAGGCTGAGAAAGAAACTCGCATCATGGAGGCTGTCGAACAGCGTTAGCGAGTTCCCCCCTGTCGGCTTTCCCTTTCTTTCACCGGCAGGGGGTTTTCTCATTCCTGGGGCAAGTTTGCGTTTGGAGTTGCGCTCATAGTGTGTAGGCTATACACTAGAGACATCACAACGAAAGGGAAGAAAATGTTCAACACGGTCACCAAAACAGCATGGGGAACCATCCACTTGAACGAAGCCGGTCAGCTCGCTATTGTACGCGATCAGGGTCAGAAAATGGATAAGGAAGAAGTTATTAGCATCCTCGCCAAGATTGACCGCCGCATTGAGGGAGCCGGATGGAACCCTGGCATTCCGAACATGAAGTGCAGAATGTATAAGACCACATCAATTTGATTCCCTGCAAGAAGCCCCCTCTGCGGAGGGGGTTTTTCTTTTGCTACCCTTGTGGTGGGGCTGGATGGTTTCGACAGCAGGTTAGATCCGCACGCGGTGACTTGGTGGACTGGGGTTCGATTCCCCACAGCTCCACAGTAAAGGCACGCCTACCTTATACAATGGGATTACCGGATTTGTGCGTCATCGCTGCTGGTAGTAGTTGAGTGTCATCACCGCTGCGAAACAAACTAATCAAACTATTGAAAGGGCATACTATGTCTGAGTTCATCAAGACTCAGGAAGAAGCCCGCGCAAACCTGACAATGCAGATCCGTGAAGTTATTGACGGTGCAGAAGCAGACTCGCGTGGACTTGATTCCGCTGAGTTGCAAAAAATTGACCGTATCGAAAGCGACATCCGCAAAGCTGATGAGGCTCTTGAGGTTGCACGCCGTTCCGCTGACCGTCTCGCACAGGCTTCTGAAGCTTCGCGTGGCCTTGAGGTTGTCGAGGAAGCACGCGGCGCAGCCGATGTGTTCCGTTCGATGGCTCGCGGTGAAATCCGTGGACATGACTTCACGATGGAAAAGCGTGCCACGCTTGTTCCTTCTGCGAACACTGTTCCTGTGGACTTCCTTGACCGCGTTTACGCGCTCGCTAAATTGGTTGGCCCTTACTTGGAGACCTCTGAGGTTTTCAACCGCGACTCGGGTTCTGACCTTCGCGTTCCAGTAATGACCGCTTACAGCACCGCAACGGAAACTGCTGCTGGCGCTGCTATGGATGAGTCCGAGAACACTTATGGTTCTCTCCTCCTTCAGCCTGCCAAGCAGGGCTTCATCGTGAAGCTTGCTAACGAGCTGATCAGCGATGCTGGATTCGACATCGAAAGCTCTATCGCCGAGAACGCTGGTGTTGCTATCGGTACCCGCGTGAACACCATCGTGAACGCAGCTGTTGAGGCTGTTGCTGGCGCTGGCGTAACCGCTGCTTCCGCAACGGCTATCACCGCTGATGAGCTGATTGAGCTTGCCTTCTCGACTGATGGCATGGTTCGACTTTTGCCAGGCACCGGATTTATGGTCGCGCCAAGCACTATGGCTCTGATCCGTAAGCTGAAGGACTCGGATGGTCGCTACATTCTCGACCCAATCGTTTCCTCTGTGACTGGCAACGCAAGCGCAACTCTGCTTGGGTTCCCCGTTTACGAAAACCCTGCTGTGGATGCAGCTACCACTGGAAACCAGGCCGCGTTCTTCGGTCACTGGCCTTCGGTGAAGATCGCAACCACCGGACTCGCAACAAGCGTTTCCACCGATGCGTACTTCGCAAATGACATCACCGGCTATAGGTTCACATACCGCGTAGCCGCCGGTGTCGCTAACGGTAGCTCGCACATTTCCAAGCTGACAATGGCCTAAGCCTTATCGGTTCAAGGAACCCCTCACTGCCTGTCATGGGTGGTGGGGGGTTTCTTATTGGGCGAACCAGGCACACTGCCCGCGATAGAATAGAACCTGGAGGATTACATGGCTATTGAAAACGGCTACGCGCCCCTTGCTGACGTGAAGGCCGCTTTGCGTATCACAGACACAGTGGATGACGGCCTGCTTGAGATAAGCATTGAGGCTGCATCGCGTGAGATTGATGGGTTCTGCGAGCGCTTCTTCTACTCGACAAGCGCCACAAGGGTTTACCTGCCCACCGATTCGCTGACAACTCACACTGATGACATCCAAACGGTGACAACTTTGAAGGTGGACACTGCCGGTGATGGCACGTTCGATCAGACTTGGACAACCTCAGACTTTCAACTTTCCCCCCTGAATGGGATAGCGGGCGGTATTGAGACACCGTTCAACACTGTGAGCGCTGTGGGTGACTACTTGTTCCCTATCTATCAGCCTCGCAACGTGGAGGCTCAGCAGGCTTCTGTGCAGATCGTGGGCGTGTTCGGTTTCGCTTCTATCCCTACAGCGGTGAAGCAGGCGTGCATCATTCTTTCCATGCGACAGTTCAAACGGTACGACTCTCCAACAGGTGTGATGGGTTTTGGGGATTTGGGTGTTATGCGTGTGGGTCGCGTAGATCCTGATGTCGAGAAACTTTTGATGCCCTTCAGGAGAATGAGAACCGCGTGAGCATCAGCACAATCCGAGACGGCTTAGCAACTAACCTCGCAACGATTTCGGGGCTGAGAACTAAGGCTGACATCCCTGATAACCCTTCCCCACCTGTGGCGGTTGTGTCGTTGAACAGCGTGTCTTACGATCAGGCTTTCAAGCAGGGTCTAGCCCTTTACAACTTCACCATCACTGTCATTGTGGGGCGCGTGTCAGAACGCACAGCACAGGCCAAGTTGAACGCTTACGCCTCCACTGGGGCGGGCGGGGTGAAGAACGCAATCCAGTCAGATAAGACTTTGGGGGGCGCAGCGTTCGATGTGAGGATGCAAGAATTGACTAACATCGGTGCGATAACATTAGGTGAGCAAAGTTATTTGGCAGCTGAGTTTTCGGTTGTCGTTTACGCAGAATAAGGAGATACCGTGGCGGTTTTCGCAGCTACAGATTTTGAAATTACCATTGACACTGTTGACTTCAGTGACAGCCTCGCTGCGGTCACATTGGACATCAGCAGGGAACAACTTGAGACCACCGCTTTCGGTGATGCAGCCCGCACCTACATTGCTGGATTGCAGGATGGTTCTGTGACCTTGAGTTTTCACCAAGATTTTGCGGCCTCGGCTGTCGATGAAACACTCCACGCGGCACTAGGCACTGAGATTGCTATTGTCATCAAGCCCACCTCTGCTGCTGTTGGTGCTGGAAATCCGTCTTATTCCTTTTCAGCTTTGTGCACACAAATAACTCCATTTTCGAGTAACGTGGGGGATTTGGCTACACAGGATGTGACTTTTCCGATTTCGGGAGCAGTTACCCGCGCCACAAGCTAGTTAGTGCTAAAGTTTGAGGTATGAACTTCAATCTTTTAGTAACTTTCCTTGATGGTACAAACCGTGAGGTCAGTGGCATTGCTGCTGACCTTGTGGCGTTTGAGGCGCACTTTGATTTGAGTGTGGCCCGTCTGAACGCTGACATGAAAATCACGCACTTGCTGTGGCTGGCGTGGCATGTTCTGAAGCGCACTGGTGAGAGCAAGCACACGTTTGATAAGTGGGTTGAGTCTGTGGAAGGCGTAGAGGCTTCTGACCCAAAAGCATAAAGGGGCTGGGTGAAACTTCCGCACATTGGATGATTGCCCAGATTGCGGTTGAGACTGGTATCAGCCCTAATGAGTTAGCTTCTCTGGATCCTCGGATGTTGTGGACTATTCAGCGCGCCCTCATTGCTAAGGGTAATCAGTCTAGGAAGCCACGCAAGGGCAAGCGATAGAATAGAGGCAGGATTGGAGCTGTCTTGCTTTCTACAACAATGCGTGCTGAGGGTGTCGCTTCTGTAACCCGTGAGCTGCGTTCGTTGGATCGTAAGGCTGTGAATGAGTTGCGGAAGCAGATGCGTGCCCGCATTATTCCTATTGCTAAAGAGATTGCTGGTGAGGTTCCCCCGCAGGCACCGCTACCTGGTATGAACCATAACGGTGTGACCAGGTGGACTGGCACCCCGAGAGCTTCCGTGTCTTTCACCCCTGGGAAGTCGAGGGGCGGCGGGACTCGGTTGCTGGGTATGAAGTTCACTGGTGGCACCCGCGGTTCTGGAGGTATCGGTTTTGACTATGCGGAGCTTGCGGGTTCGAGCAAGCGCCCTGGTTCACAGTTTTCAAAGGTGTATGAGCGTGGCGGTTATGGTGGGCAACAGCATCGGGTGACGGGCCAGGGGCGTGCGTTCAATGCGGGCATCAAGGCTGCGAAACCGATTAGGGGCAAGGGTGGGTTCTTTGTGTTTGATAGCGCGTTGAAGAAACATTCAAGGATTGAGGGCATGGGTAAGGCGGCTATTGCCCAGTTCATGCGCGATGCAACAAATGACCTACAACGATTAAGGGCTAGATAATGGCTATTTTTATTCCCCTGGTTACTAAGTTTGATCCTAAGGGTTTGCAGGGCGCTCAGCGTGCCCTTGCTAGTTTTCAGAACTTTGCGGTGGATGTGGGGCGGGTTGCGGCTGCTGCTATTTCTGCTGTTGCTGTGGGATCGGTGCGTGAGGCTTCACAGTTTGAAACAAGCTTTGCGAAGATTCAGGGTCTTGTGGGTGTTACGGCTGATGAGATTGGTGTGTTGGAGGATGCGGCTAGGAGGTTAGGCCCACAGTTTGGCAAGTCTGGCATCGAGGCCGCTGACGCGCTGTTCTTTATCACCTCGGCTGGTTTGCGTGGCGCTGCGGCTACTGAGGTTCTTGAGGCCTCGTTGAAGGGTGCCGCTATCGGTTTGGGTGACACTAAGACCATTGCGGATCTTGCTACTTCGGCGGTGAACGCTTATGGCGAGTCAAACTTGGGCGGCGCTGAGGCTGTGGATGTTCTTGCTGAGGCTGTCAGGCTTGGAAAGCTAGAACCGGCTGAGCTTGCTGGGGCGATGGGGCAGGTTCTCCCGTTAGCTTCTAACTTGGGTGTGAGCTTTGACCAGGTGGGTGCCGCGCTTGCGGGCATGTCCAAAACGGGTACTGATGCCGCTACTGCTTCGACTCAGTTGCGCCAGATCCTTGCCACGCTTGCAAAGCCCACAGAAGGGGCTAATAAGGCGCTTGCCGAAATGGGTTTGTCTGCTGCGGGCCTGCGGGAGCAGATCAAAGAGAAGGGGTTGTTCTCTACCCTTGAAACTTTGACCGATGCGTTTGATGGCAATATAGAGGCAACCACTGAGGTGTTCGGGAATATTCGCGCCCTGTCTGGTGTGCTGGACTTGATGGGTGCGAGCGCTGAGGATAACGCGCTGGTGTTTGAGCAGATGGCGGATAAGACTGGCGTGCTGGATGAGGCGCTGGGGATCACTGCTGATACTGCTGCGTTCAAGTTTGATGTGGCTATGGCTACGGCGCGGGATAGTTTGCTGGAGATTGGTTCGGCAATCCTTGAAAATGTTTCCCCCCACCTAGATAGTTTCATCGAGTGGATGGAACAAAACGGCCCCGCTATTGAAACGGGCTTCATCAAGATATTTGATGCTGTCAATAAGTTCATCACTAGTGAAATCCTCGCTGACATTATTCAGGCTTTTGCGGATATGTGGCCTGAGATTGAGGAAACGATTGAGAGCTTGGGGAACCTTGTTCTTGCTTTGAGTCCACTGCTTGAGGGCACCCTGGATAACATTTTGCCCATGATCGGTGACATGGCAAGCATCATGTCCGACATTACTTTCTTTGTGGATGAAACTGTTGGTTCTCTGGGCGCTTGGGAATCGGACTCTGGTGGGTTTATCAAGATGTTGGAGCTACAGTTGAACCCGATGCTGAGGCTGAAGGAAGTTCTTAGCCAACTTGCTGGCCTGTTTGATAGGGCCAGGGATGCGTTTGAACGGTTCAAGGCTGCTGGCGGGTTGAATAGTGTAGACCTTTCTGCGATAAATACGAGCACGCTTGGTGGGCGTAGGGCTTCTGGTGGGCCTGTCGCTGGCGGGTCTAGTTACCTGGTGGGTGAGATGGGGCCGGAGATTTTCACGCCTGCTGCGGGCGGTGGGCACATCACCGCGAACAAGTCCCTGGGCGGTTCTAATATCACTATCAATGTGAACGCTGGGATGGGTGCTAACGGTAAGGCGCTAGGCGAGCAGATTATTCGTGAAATAAAGCGCTACGAGAGAACTTCTGGCCCTGTGTTTGCGAGTGCCTAATGGCGGTCACTGTTGAACTGGGGTTGTCTAAGGCTTTCACCCTTGATGACCCTGTGGCTGGCGTTATAGGTTCCACCGAGTTTGTTTTAGGCGGCGTGGATTTCGTAGACGTAACTTCTAAGGTGCGCGGGCTGAGCATAGGCAGGGGCAAGAACCGCGACCTTGACAGGTTTAGCGCGGGCGCTCTAAGTGTTAGTTTCAATAACACGAACCGCGACTTTGACCCTCTCTATACTTCTTCACCTTATGCGGGCAACATTGTGCCCAGGCGTGAGGTGCGGGTGAAGGCTGATGGGGTTACACAGTATGTGGGCACTGTCACTGACTGGAACCTTGCTTATGATGAAAGCGGGCAGTCCATTGCACAACTTGAGGCCGCTGATGGTTTAACTTTCTTAGCGCAACAGGTTCTCACTGCGGGCACTGCCACTGAACAGAAGTCTGGGGCGCGGGTGAGCGCTGTTCTCGACATGGCTTCAGTGGATTGGCCTAGTGATGAGCGAGACATTGCCACAGGTGCTTCCACGCTAGGCACTGACACGTTTGCCGGTAACGCTTTGACCTACTTGCAGAAGGTGGAACTGTCTGAGGGCGGTTTGTTCTTCATTGATAAGCAGGGGCGGGTGGCTTTCAAAGACCGGCTCAGCACACCCACAACGGGCAGTGTCACTGTGTTTGCGGATGATGGTTCTGGGAT